>UMFI01056394.1_pt1 | contig 110504 bp, 112 predicted proteins | sample 1964951 | NCBI WGS metagenome assembly UMFI01 (sample SAMEA4836040, study PRJEB28245) | human gut metagenome | biome: gut microbiome; material: fecal sample | place: Denmark | collected 2008 | reverse complement strand
CCTCCTGCACCTCCTTTTGTGCAAGCACAAGGGGGTGCAGGAGGGGACAGGGCGGCACTGCTAGATGATGATGCATATCATTCCGCCGTTGCTGTCGTTGATGATTTTCTGGAGAGCGTCCTGGAGACGGGACTGGCAATCCTCCGTCATCTGGCTGATTTTTGCCTGAATGCCGTCTTCGACAATCTGTTCTATGGATTTTCCAAAAATATTGGTATCCCAGATACCGTTTTCTTCCTTTTTGGCGTTTTCCTTCATATAGGCAATCAGATCCCGGGCCTGCTCCTCGCTTCCTACAATCGGCGCAATTTCCGTCTGAATATGGGCCTTAATCATATTAATGGAAGGTGCCTCTGCCCGCATTTTTACCCCATAACGGTTCCCATGACGGATAACCGCCGGTTCATCCAGAATAATTTCCGAGCGTTCCGGAGTCACAACGCCGTACCCCTTCATCCGTACCTGATTCATTGCATTGAGAACCTTGCCGTACTCTCCCTGCATAGCGGAAAGCTCCTTTAGCTTTTCCATCAGCTGATACTCATCTTCGATTTCAATGCCTGCATAATCGCTCAGAATCTGGTAATAATATCCGTCCTCCAATCCCACCTGCACCCGGATTCGACCATTTGACATATCCATTTCTTCTGTCTTCATAGAGCGAATCGCCGGCTCTGAGCCATCATTAAAATCCTGAGGAACATCCTTCATATGACGTATTTTCCCCATTAATTCTCCGGCCTTCCTGATAATCTGCTCCTTCAGCCAGTGTGTAGACGGGAGAATCTCCACCCATCTGGGTATGTAAAAATCCACCTCAGTTACAGGGAATTCCTGCAGCACCTGTTCTAGGATCCGGTTAATATCCTCTGTTTTCAGCTGTTCACAGTTCACTGCCATAACAGAAACGCCATACTCCTTCTCCAGACTCTTTTGCAGAGCCCTGGTATCCTCAGAATACGGGCGAGCAGAATTAAGAAGAACTAAAAAGGGCTTTCCAATGGCCTTCAGTTCACTGACTGCCGTCTTTTCTGCCTGAATATAAGAATCCCGTTTCAAATCTCCAAAAGAGCCGTCTGCAGTTACTACAAGGCCTATGGTGGAATGATCCCGAATCACCTTTCTTGTTCCAATCTCTGCCGCTCTGGTAAAGGGAATTTCCTCTTCGAACCAGGGCGTTTTTACAAGACGTTCCCTCTCCTGCTCCATGTGACCTCCAGCGCCGTCCACCATAAATCCCACGCAGTCGATCAGACGTACCTGTACAGAAACCCCGTCCCCCAGCTGAAGTCTGGCTGCCTCCTTTGGAATAAACTTTGGCTCTGTAGTCATAATGGTCACTCCGGCTGCGCTCTGAGGAAGTTCGTCTCTGGTTCTTGCACGCTGATGGTCATCCTCTATCTCCGGCAGAACCATCCGTTCCATAAACCGTTTGATAAATGTAGACTTTCCTGTCCGCACAGGCCCAACCACTCCCAGATACAGTTCGCCGCCTGTCCGCGCCTCCATATCTTTATAAATATTATACTGTTCCATGAAGATACCCCCTCGCTATACTGATACAGTATATGCCAGGGGGGACCAGATTATTTATAATCGTTTTTCACATTTTCACCCCGCAGAATTGCCAGAGCCATTTCTGCGCGTTTTTCCGTTGAATACGTCCGGAAAGACATTTTTTTCACCCGCATGATGTCAAGATTGTCTTCAATTTCGGCAATCTTAATCTTTGATGCGGTTTCACTCCAGTGAATGTCATCAATATAATCAAAATATGTCATATCCAGCCTTTTTGTCAGAATCTCAACGGTTTCCACCACTTCTCTGGAGAAGCCGGCATCACAGAGATCCTGCAGCGTAATCTCCGTATCCTCCACCACATCATGAAGGACTGCAGCCATCTTTTCCTCTTCCGTATCCATCCTCTCCATGACTCTTAAAGCATGGTTAATATACGGACTGCCCTTATCATCCACCTTTTCTGCAAGAGCTGCTGTTGCAAATTCAATCGCTGTTGATAAGTTCATAGGCAGCCTCCTTTATCTTTTTGCGGACATATACAAATGGCGCGGAATACCATCTACCATTACAGAAGGAGAATCGCCCTGAATCAGAGGTCTTACATAATCAATAAATTCCTCCGTTACATAGGTTCCGTCCTTGGTAATCCACTCTCTGGGTACCAGCTTTTCTCCATTCGCAATCTTATGTACATCGTAAATACCTGTTGCACACTGATAAGGATCATCGGAAACACGATCAATGACAACCATCTTTCCAGAATCACCCTCATCTGCCGCCTTCACAGCTGCTCCTCCCACCATAAATGCCTCATTCACATCTACTCTGGAGGCCAGGTGGGCTGCACTTCTCTGGAGAGTACTGAATTCTACCGCTCTTGTCTTGCAGCCGATTTCCTGATTGATCACATTTGCCAGATAGCTGGCTGTTCCCGTCAGCTGCTTATGACCAAAAGCATCCACATAATCTACGCCGGTTCCCAGCTCACTGACATAGCGGCCGTCAGCTGTACGGATTCCCTCAGAAACAGCAACCACAACCACATCCTTCTTTTCCAGAAGATGGCGTACTCTTCCTTTGAATTTTTCAATATCAAAAGCAATTTCCGGAAGATAAATCAGATCCGGTCCATCACAGTCCTCACCACGGGAAAGTGCCGATGCGCCAGTCAGCCAGCCCGCATTCCGTCCCATAATTTCAATAATAGTAACCAGCTTTTTCTTATAGGAGAATCCCAGACCATCCCGAATAACCTCTTTCGTGGAGGTGGCAATATATTTTGCCGCGCTTCCGTATCCGGGCGTATGATCAGTCAGAGCCAGATCATTATCAATTGTCTTGGGAACACCTACGAACTTCTGCTTTTTCCCTGTCAGAATCGCATAATCCGATAACTTTTTAATGGTATCCATGGAATCATTTCCACCGATATAAATAAAGCACTCAATATTCAGCTTTTCCAGAATTTCAAAAATCCGTACAAAGATTTCCTGATTCTCGTGAATTTCCGGCAGTTTATACCGGCAGGTTCCTAAAAAAGCAGAAGGTGTCCGCTTTAAAATCTCCACATCCAGATCACTGCGGATATGCTTTGACAGATCTACATACTGTTCATCCATGAGCCCCTGAATCCCGTACAGCATACCATAAACCTTTTTTGCCCCGCGATCGATCGCTGTTCTGTACACTCCTGCAAGACTGGAATTGATAACTGCTGTCGGGCCTCCCGACTGTCCTACTATCACGTTACCTTTCATGATGAACCCCTCCTCTTATACATTACAGACTATTCTCCGAAAATAACCCCCATTCCAGGAAACAGTCTGTTTTTCTTATAGCAAATCATACCATAAAAATAAGGGAAAAGTCTACAACTTTTCCCTTAAATTTGATTTATTTTCTGATATTTTTCCACAATTTTTACGAATCAAGGTGATTACTCACAGATTTATCCTTATTCGCTTAAATATGCCTTCTTTACAGAATCATCATTCATCAGCTTTGCAGCATCGCCTGAAAGAGCGATAGAACCTGTCTCAAGCACATAAGCACGGTTGGCAATGGAAAGTGCCTTCTTCGCGTTCTGCTCAACCAGAAGGACCGTTACCCCGTCTTCATTGATTTTCTGAATAATATCAAAAATCTCATTGACATAAATGGGAGACAGTCCCATGGACGGCTCATCAAGAACAATCAGCTTGGGATGAGACATCAGCGCCCGTCCCATAGCCAGCATCTGCTGCTCTCCTCCGGAAAGAGTTCCAGCCATCTGATTTTTTCGCTCCTCCAGACGGGGGAATCGCTTATAAATCATCTGAAGGGTATCCTCCAGCTCCTTTTTGTCGCTGCGGGTGTATGCCCCCAGCTTCAGATTCTGCAGAACGGAAAGTGATGCAAATACCCGGCGTCCCTCCGGCACATGAGCAATCCCCATAGATACCAGCTTGTGTCCCGGAATTTTGGTAATATCCTTGCCTTCATAAAAAATCTTTCCGTACTTGGACGGAATCAGGCCGGTAATCGTCTGCAGCGTTGTTGTTTTTCCGGCTCCATTGGCGCCGATGAGGGCAATAATCTCCCCCTGGTTTACTTCAAAGGAGATTCCCCTTATGGCCTGGATCACGCCATAATAAACTTCCAGGTCTTTTACCTCAAGAATTGCCATAATCGCTTCTCCTCCTACTCTCCAAGGTAAGCGGTAATTACACGCTTATCATTCAACACTTCCGACGTATCTCCCTGGGTCAGAACCTGGCCGAAGTTTAATACAGTCAGCTTTTCACAGATACCGGAAACCAGCTTCATATCATGCTCAATTAAAAGAATCGTCATATCAAACTGATCCCTCACAAAACGAATGGTATTCATCAGCTCCATGGTTTCATTCGGGTTCATGCCGGCTGCCGGCTCATCCAGAAGCAGAAGCTTGGGCTCCGTAGCCAGAGCACGGGCAATCTCCAGCTTTCTCTGTTTTCCATAGGGAAGGTTGGATGCCTTGTAATCCCACTCTCCATCCAGATCAAAGACCTTCAAAAGCTCCATCGCCCGTTCATTCATCTCTTTCTCTACCCGATAATATCTGGGCAGGCGAAGAAGTCCCTCAATGGTAGAATACTTATGGTGATTATGAAGACCTGCCTTTACGTTGTCCAATACAGACAGTTCCTTAAAGAGACGGATATTCTGGAAGGTTCTTGCAATTCCAGCCTGATTGATTTCTATGGTCTTTTTTCCAGTCAGATTTTTTCCGTCCAGAAAAATAGAACCGGTATCAGGCTTATACACGCCAGTGAGCAGGTTGAATACCGTTGTTTTTCCAGCTCCATTCGGTCCAATCAGACCGTAAAGCTGCCCTTTTTCAATGGTAAGGCTGAAATCATTAACCGCCTTCAGGCCACCAAAGGAAATCCCTATATTCCTTACTTCAAGCAGTGCCATCTTACGCAGCCTCCTTCGCAGTGGATTTTCTCTTTTGCTTTATTTTGTCCAGCACAACAGAACGGATTTCAATCGCCTTGGGACTGGAATTAAACAGCATCATTACAATCAGGACAACCGCATAAATCAGCATACGGTAATCGTTCAGTCCACGGAGCAGCTCCGGAAGTACAGTCAGTACAACAGCGGCAATCATAGAACCGCGGATATTGCCCAGTCCACCAAGAACCACAAATACCAGGATCATAATGGACATGTTATAGCCGAAATTTTTCGGAGTAGCTGCCAGGCTGGACAGGTTGTGCGCATACAGAACGCCCGCAACTCCAGCCAGAGCCGCTGAAATGGAAAATGCCATTAACTTGTATTTGGTAATATTAATGCCAATGGATTCCGCTGCAATCCGGTTGTCACGAATGGACATAATCGCCCGTCCTGCTCTGGAGTGAATCAGGTTCAGTACGATAAACAGCGTCAGAAGCACCAGCAAAATTCCAATGGTAAAGGTTGCCGCCTTCGGGGTTCCTGTAATTCCCTGCGCGCCTTTGATCAGGACAACTCCTGTCTCATCCATTCCCAGAGACAGGGTATCCTTAATGGAAAAGTGAAATCCCGTGCTGTCACGACCCACATACATGGCATTGATCAGGTTTTTGATAATCTCGCCAAAAGCCAGGGTTACAATCGCCAGGTAATCGCCCTTCAGTCTCAGAACCGGAATTCCTATAAGGATTCCAAATATTCCTGCAACTGCTGCCCCCAAAAGAAGAGCCAGGAAAAAGCGCAGGCCCACACTGGGAATCACATTTTCCATACAATTCGTAAAAAATGCGCCTGAAAATGCACCTACACACATAAATCCGGCATGTCCCAGGCTCAGCTCTCCCAGAATTCCAACAGTCAGATTCAGAGATACTGCTAAAATCACATAAATACAAATAGGAACCAGAAGTCCCTTCATCAGGCTGCTCATATGACCAGTTGAGGACAGAACCGTCATCAAAGCCCAGGCGCCGATTACGATTGCGTATGTGATACTGTTTTGAATCAGAGTTTTATTTTTCTTCATCACACACACCTACACTTTCTCCATAATTTTTTTACCCAGAATTCCTGTGGGGCGTACCAGAAGCACTACAATCAGCACAGAAAATACAATCGCGTCCGAAAGCTGAGAGGAGATATACGCCTTAGACAGGTTTTCAATAACGCCCAGAAGCACGCCTCCAATCAGGGCGCCGGGTATGGAACCGATTCCCCCAAATACCGCAGCCACAAAGGCCTTGATACCGGGCATAGAGCCAGTATAAGGAGTCAGAGACGGATAAGTTGAGCACAGCAGAGCGCCGGCAATAGCCGCCAGAGCAGAGCCGATAGCAAAGGTAATGGCAATCGTCCTGTTTACATCAATTCCCATTAAGGTTGCCGCTCCCTGATCCTCTGATACAGCAAGCATAGCCTGTCCCACCTTTGTCTTATTGATAAACTGAGTCAGTCCAACCATAATTATAAGGCAGGTCGCAATCGTAACCATTGTAACACCGGATATAGACAATGCGCCGTCTGCCAGCTTCAGACTGGGAACATTAACCACGGAAGTAAACTGACGGGCATTGGAGCCGAAAATCAGCAGAGCCACATTCTGAAGCAGATAACTGACGCCGATAGCTGTAATCAAGACTGCCAGAGAGGACGCCCCCCGTAGCGGCTTATATGCCACACGCTCAATCACAACGCCAAGCACCGTACACGCTGCAACTGCTGCAAGAATTCCCAGCAGCGGCGGCATACCCATGGTGCTGACAATGGTAAAGATGACAAATCCTCCCACCATAATAATATCCCCGTGTGCAAAATTCAGCATCCTGGCAATTCCGTAAACCATGGTATAACCCAGAGCAATGATTGCGTAAATGCTGCCCAGGCTGATTCCATTGATCAAATAAGACAGAAAACTCATGTACCCCACACCTCTTCATTTTATTTGTATTCTGTAAAATCAGGAAATAAATTCCTGTTATACAAATAAGGGCCGTCTGCTCTGACGCCCCTTATTTGTATCCGCATTCATGATTACTGCATTTCGTAAATACCATTTACAATCTTTGCGGCCTTCGGAGCCTTATTGGGCTCGCCTGCTGCATTCCAGGTCATTTCCGCACCGGTCAGTCCATCAATGGAGATCTCTGTCATGGCTTTCTTCATAGCCTCACACATATCGGAAATTTCCATGTCTGCAGTTACTCCGCCCTGTTTTACGGCAGCTGCAATTGCGTATACAGCGTCATAAGAATCTGCCGCAAACTGGTTCGGCTCTACGCCGTAGGCTGCAACATAATCCTCTGTGAACTTCTTGCTGCTTTCCTCAGTTACAGAGAAAGGAGTCAGAAGCATCAGCCCCTCTGCCAGAGAGGTATCAAAGTTCTCTACAGAAAGAATACCGTCCATACCGTCACATCCGAAGAAAATCGGATCAAAGCCCTTGTCAGATGCCTGTTTCAGGATTACAGATGCCTCCTGATAGTAAATGGGCAGGAATACCAGCTCAGCGCCTGCTTCCTTTGCCTTGTCCAGCTGTACAGAAAAATCGGTGTTGGTGTCAGCTGTAAATGCCTCATCTGCAACAATCTCAATTCCCTCATTGGGTGCTTCCTTTACAAAGGATTCACGAATACCGGAGGAATACTCGGTAGAGCTGTCATAAATAATAGCAACCTTGGTAGCCAGCTTGTTCTCACCAATGTACTTGGCAGAAGCGGTACCCTGATCCGGATCAGCAAAGCATACGCGGAATACATTGTCATTGGCAACGCACTCTACTGCAGAACCGGAGGGAGTCAGCTGGAACATATTGTCATTGGCTGTCTCTGCAGAAACTGCAATGCAGGGTTTGGATGTGGTTGCTCCTACCAGCATCTGCATACCCCAGTCTTTTAATGTATTATAGGCATTGATCGTCTTCTCAGAATCGTTCTCATCATCCTCTGCCTTTACCTCAAACATCATGCCGTCTACGCCGCCTGCAGCGTTGATTTCCTTTACTGCCAGGTCTGCACCATTCTGTACGGCAATTCCGTAGGTTGCAGCCGGTCCTGTCAGCGGCCCAATCACGCCCAGCTTAATGGTGTCGCCCTCAGCTCCTGCTGCCTCACTTCCAGCAGCCTCGCTTCCTGCCGCCTGAGTACCTGCTGCCGGTGCATCGCTCTTGCCGCCTCCGCATGCGGTCAGGGACATCGCCATCACTGCTGCCAGACTTAATCCAATTGCTTTTTTCATAATAGTCTCCTCCTCGATTTCTGAAACAGCCTTCCAAAAAAATCAAAAAGCTGTGCCATTCAAGCTGTCATAATTATAGTTGTACCGCAAAATAATGTCAAGCACTTTTTCACATTAAATTGTTAATATGCTGATATTTTTACAAGAAAGATGCTTGCTCGCGAGCTTCTCCGCCTGCGGCGGGGCGCTTCTGCGACAAAATTCTCTTCCGACGCATGGCGATCCTCGCGGAGCGTTTTTATGTCATAGGACGCACCTTCCTATGACATAAAAAAACACTAAGAATGATTCCCGTCCTGTACTAAATCAGGAACCAACAGAAACAGCCGTGTATTCTTTGATTTTCTGTTTCTGAAAATCAAAGAATACACGGCTGTCTTTTCCTGACAACTATATAAGAAAAATTCACAGCTATTCCTGCATCCTGTCTGGCCAGGGAATTGCCTGATTCTCCATGGTTTTATCACGAAGCATCAGCTCCTCTACTGCATCCTGTGCTGCCTTTCCCTCAAACAGCACCTGATTTACCTGTTCGATAATCGGCATGGGAACCTGATATTTTTTTCCAAGCGCGCAGCCTGCCTTTGCTGAATACACGCCCTCCACAACCATCTGAACCTCATCCATAGCTTCCTTCATGGAATAACCCTTTCCAATCAGAATCCCTGCCCTGCGGTTACGGCTGTGCATACTGGCGCAGGTAACAATCAGATCTCCAATCCCGGAAAGACCGCAAAAGGTTTCAAACCGCCCTCCCATGGCAATGCCCAGCCTTGCAATCTCGTAGATTCCCCTGGTAATCAGAGCTGCCTTTGTGTTATCACCGTATCCCAGGCCGTCTGCAATTCCAGCCGCCAGCGCAACTACATTTTTCAGAGCGCCGCCAATTTCAATTCCCTGAATATCCGGACTTACATAGACACGGAACTCTGGACTCATAAACACATTCTGAATGTACTCCGCCGTTTCCTTTTTTGACGCTCCTGCCACACAGGTCGTAGGCAGCCCCCGGCTGACCTCCTCTGCATGGCTCGGTCCTGAAAGAACTGCAACCTCTGCCTGAGGGATTTCCTCTGTCAGAATGTCAGAAAGAGTCATTAGGGTGGATTCCTCAATTCCCTTTGCCACATTGACAATAATCTGTCCTTCCCTGCAGAACGGACGCATTTTTGCAGCTGTCTCCCGCACATAAACAGAAGGAACCGCCGTTACCAGCATATCCCTTCCATCCATAGCCTGCTCCAGATCTGCTGTAAATTCCATGGAGTCCGGAAGCGTCAGCTCCGGAAGCGTTTTCAGTTTTCTTGTTTTTTTCAGAGAATCGATCTCCGATTCAAATGCTGACCATACTGTAACGTGATGACCATTCTTGTGCAGCAGGGAAGCCAGGGCAATCCCCCAGCTTCCCGATCCGATGATACCAATCTTTGCCATTTTGTCTCAGCCTTTCTTCTTTGCTCCGATTTTATTTTCTGTCCCGGCTAACAGACGTTTAATATTTGCGTGATGACGCCAGATTCCCAGACCGCCGATAATCACGGCCAGAATACAAAATTCCGGCACCTGAGCTGCGCCCAGGCCATAGCTTCCCTGTACAGCAAAATAACTCATTCCTGCCATAAAAAGAATCATGACAAAAATGGAACCCAGAGAAACAAACCGGGTAATTGCCACAGTAGCCACAAAAACAACCAGACAGATCAGCATAACCCGCCAGTCCAGGGAAGCCAGGAGTCCCGCAGATGCCGCAATGCCCTTTCCGCCCTTAAATCCCATGTAAAACGGATAATTATGTCCGAGAATCACACCAAGCCCTGTATACAGCAGATATACATAAAGCATTTCCGGCTGACCTGCGTAAAGCATCCGGGTCAGCAGACATGCCAGAATCATCTTGCCTGCATCTCCCAGAAATACAATAAGTCCAGCTTTCACCCCCATAACCCGCAGCACATTGGTGCTGCCGGCATTGCCGCTTCCATAATTCCGAATATCCATATGTTTTGATTTGCTGTACAGATAACCGGTTTGAAACAGACCAAATACATACCCCATTGCCAGACAGATTGCTCTTTCCATTTACTGCTCCTTTCCTGAACGCTCCCTGATAATAAACCGCAGGGCCGTGCCACGGAATCCAAAGGATTCTCGGATCTTGTTTTCCAGATACCTTACATAGGAGAAATGCATCAGCTCCTTGTCATTTACAAAGATTACAAAGGTCGGCGGTTTTACCGCAACCTGAGTCATGTAGTAAAGCCGCAGACGTTTACCCTTATCAGACGGCGGCTGCTGCATCGCCACAGCCTCAGTCATAATCTCATTCAATACGCCTGTTGCCACACGCAGCGTCTGGTTCTCCCGAACCATATCAATCAGCTCAAACATTTTGTTCATGCGCTGTCCCGTCACAGCAGAAATAAACACCATTTCCGCATACGGCATGAAGGAAAGCGTGTCCCGTATTTTCTTTGTGTGCTCATAAATCGTCTTGTCATTCTTCTCAATGGCATCCCATTTATTCACAGCCACAATGATTCCCTTGCCCCGGTCGTGGGCAATACCGGCAATCTTTGCATCCTGCTCTGTGACACCCTCTGTAGCATCAATCACAAGGATCACCACATCTGCCCGCTCTACGGCAGAAACCGTGCGGATAATGCTGTAGCGCTCCAGATCCTCCTTGATTTTGCTTTTTCTGCGCAGGCCGGCTGTATCGATAAATACATACTCTGTGCCATTGTGAACCACCTCTGTGTCTACTGCATCTCTGGTCGTTCCTGCAATATTGGAAACAATCACACGATTTTCACCCAGAAGCTTATTGATAATAGAGGATTTGCCTACATTGGGTTTTCCCACAATCGCAACCCTGGGGCGCTCATCCTCCGCATCTTCCATCTGCTCTGCTCCAAAATGCTTGGTTACCTCATCCAGCAGATCGCCAATTCCCAGGCGGGAGGCTGCGGAAACAGCCACAGGATCTCCAATTCCCAGATTGTAAAACTCATAGATGTCATTTCCAAATTTCTGGAAGCTGTCCACCTTATTGACAGCCAGAACCACCGGCTTTCCGGATTTTCTCAGCATGTCTGCCACCTTGGAATCCGAGTCTACCAGTCCCTGGCGTACATCTACAATAAAAATAATCACGTCTGCCGTATCAATGGCAATCTGCGCCTGCTCTCTCATCTGAGACAGAATAATGTCCTTGCTGTCCGGCTCAATACCGCCGGTATCCACCAGCGTAAAATTCATATTCAGCCAGGAACAGTCTGCATAAATCCGGTCCCTGGTTACGCCAGGCGTATCCTTTACAATCGAGATCGTCTCCCCTGCCAGCACATTAAACAGGGTGGACTTTCCCACGTTGGGGCGCCCTACTATGGCTACAATCGGTTTGCTCATACGTTATATCTCCTTTAATTCATATCCTTCATACTCAGTATCTTCTTCCAGTTCAAGACCCAGAACTGCACCTACCAGATCCTGCCCGCTTGATTTTACAATATGGATGGGAACTTGTAAAGCATTTTGAACCTGCTCCCTGGTCATGTCATCCAGAAAGGTCTCTTCTCCGCTGCGGAACATACAGACCGGAAGCAAAAGCCTGTCTCCCAGATCCTGTCCGGAAAGCTGCTTTACCAGATCCTGGCCTGTAATCAGTCCGGCCACTGTAATCTGCTCTCCAAAAAACTCATTGCGGATGGGGAATATCTTTATCTCCACCTGAGGATACTGTTTCATAATCCGGTCTGCCTGTTTTTCCAGATAAGGAGCTGCAAGAAGTCCTGTGGCAATAGAAATCCGTTCTGGCTCTGCCTCTCCCTCAAATTCCTCTTCCACCATATGAAGAGCCTCCTGAACCTCCGTATCCAGAAGACGCAGCATCCCCACTCCGTTTTCCAGCTGAGGAAATCCGTCATACCGTCCGCTTTCCGGAAGCTCCCGCTCTGCAAGAATATAAAACTCATCACTGGCATGGATAAAATGAATTCCATGCTCCTGGTAAATCCGCTTCTGCCATCCCTCAATAATCTCCAAGGCCGCCTGCGCCGATTCCCGGTCAAAGGCCTGCAGCGGGTAAAGACCCTGGCGGAATTTTGACAGGCCTACCGGCACTACAGACACGCTCTCCATACAGGGAATATACTTCGTCAGATCCCGAATTGTCCGATCCAGTTCCTTTCCATCATTAATACCAGGACAAAGTACAATCTGCCCATTCATAGGAATACCGGCCTCAAACAGGGTATCAATTTTCTTCAGGGATTCTCCGGCAAACCGGTTGTGAAGCATCTCGCACCGCAGCTTTGGATTGGTCGTATGGACGGAAATATTGATGGGCGCCAGCTTAAACTCAATAATTCTCTGAATGTCATGATCCTTCATGTTGGTAAGGGTCACATAATTGCCCTGAAGAAAGGAAAGACGGGAATCATCATCCTTGAAATAAAGCGTATCCCGCATACCCGGGGGCATCTGGTCAATAAAACAGAAAATACACTGATTGGTACAGGACTTGTAGTCACTCATCAGACCGTTTTCAAAGGTAATGCCCAAATCCTGGTAATCGTTTTCCACCTCCAGCTCCCACTGCTCTCCATCCGGCTTCTCCACAAGAAGCGTCAGAGAGGGGCTGTCTACATAATATTCATAATCAAAAATATCTTCGATCACGTTTCCGTTGACAGACAGGAGTCTGTCCCCCGGCTGAAGCTCCAGTGCATCGGCTATGGAGCCGGGATCTACGGACTTGATCGTATGGCCTTTTTTATTCATATCTGTCTGTCCTCTCCTGTTTCTTGATTCATTCTAACATTTTTTGTCAGATATAGCAATGCCTGTCCCTTTTGTATTTTTTTCAGAAAAACCCTGCTTACTATTGACTGAGGCCTTTCTGCAATGGTATAAATGAAGTGTATTGAACAAACTGTTCACCACCTTATGATAAAGGAGTCATTATTCATGGCTAATAATTACGTTTTTAACAACATTTTACCAGTTGCACCTTTGAAAATTGCCGCCCTGGAAAGCTGCCGGGATCTGGCTCAGAAGGTTAATAACCACATTGTAGAATTCCGCAGAAATGATACAGAAGAGCTGATTCGCCGCAAGCAGGATCTGAACTATCGGGGATATGATGTGGATTCCTATCTTTTAGACTGCAAGTGTCCCCGTTTCGGCTCCGGTGAAGCCAAGGCTGTCATCAACGAATCTGTGCGGGGCGCTGATCTGTTTGCTATGGTAGATGTAACCAACTACAGTATTCCTTATACCATGTGCGGTTATACCAACCATATGTCCCCGGATGACCACTTTCAGGATCTGAAGAGAATCATTGGCACCTCCGTGGCTACTGCCCACCGGGTCAATGTGATCATGCCATTCTTATACGAAGGACGTCAGCATAAGCGGAGCAAGCGGGAATCCTTAGACTGCGCTATGGCTCTTCAGGAGCTGATTAACATGGGTGTTTCCAATATCATCACCTTTGACGCCCACGATCCCCGGGTACAGAATGCCATTCCCTTAAACGGCTTTGACAACTTTATGCCCACCTATCAGTTTATCAAGGCTCTCTTTCATCACGATAAGAGTCTGAAAATTGACAAAGAGCATCTGATGGTTATCAGTCCGGACGAGGGTGCCATGAACCGTGCCGTATATCTGGCAAACAACTTAAGCGTAGATATGGGTATGTTTTACAAGCGCCGCGACTACTCCAGAGTCGTAGACGGACGCAATCCCATTGTTGCCCATGAATTCCTTGGTTCCTCTGTAGAAGGAAAGACGGTTCTGATTATTGATGACATGATCTCTTCTGGCGAAAGCATGCTGGACACTGCAAAGGAATTAAAGGAGCGCAAGGCTTCCAAGGTTATTGTGTGCTGCACCTTTGGCCTGTTTACCAATGGACTGGACAAATTTGACGAGTTCTACGAAAAAGGTTACATTGACTATGTCATTACAACCAACTTAAACTATCGTCCGAAGGAGCTTTTGGAGCGTGCATGGTATCTAGAAGCAGATATGAGCAAGTACATTGCTGCCATTGTCAATTCTCTCAACCATGATGTTTCCATTGGAAAAGCACTCTCCCCCACTGCCAAGCTGCAGAAGCTGGTACAGAAGTATCAGGCTGGCGGATATGAATATTTCCAGACAATCAAATAGCAAAAGAAAGAGGGCTGTTTTTGCAGCCCTTTTCTGATCCCTTCTTATTTCCCAAGACGCGCCTTTAATTCTGCCAGCCTTTCTGATGCAGAGGAAGATGCCGTGCCGTATTTTCTCAGCACATCCTCGCCGGAATCCGGAAGCGGTTTTTCCAGGCTGGACAGAGCCTCTGCCTCTGCCCTCTCATTTGCTGCCCGCTCGGCCAGCTTATCAAAACGGGAAAATGCATTTTCTGAAGATACCTTCTGCACCTTTGACACAGATTTTGCCGCCTCTGCATTTGCAAAATCTGCCTTAATCTCATTGGCTCTTGCCTTCATCTCATTAATATCCTGAGCCATATCATTGAGCTTTCTGCGCATGGCATCTGCATCAGACACTGCTGTCTTAACTCTTTCCTCCCAGTCAGCAATCAAAGCTTCGTACTCTGCCGCTTTTTCCAGAGCAATTTCTGCAGATGCATCATCTCCTGCCAACACAGCATTTTCTGCTGCTTTTTCATACTGCGTGTGTTTTTTCTCATACTCTGCAAGCGTATTCTTCGCACTGGTTTCTCCCGCAATGACTTTTGCTGCCGCTGCTTTCACTTTGGCATATTCAACCGATGCGTCAGCGATTGTCTGGTTGATAGCCTCCTGAGGATCCTCCAGACTGTCCATGAGGGCATTGGCCTTACTGCGGGTAATAAATGCAATTCTGTCCCATAATCCCATACTTACTCATCTCCTTTATATTTTTCCAATACACTTTCTGCTATGTCCTCCACAGGCGTATTTAAAATTTCTTTTGTAGTTTCCGCCTTCTGCTTTTCATAGGAGGTTTTATAAATCAGGAACCGGATGCCCAGGAAAAGCACTGCCGCCAGTCCAAAAACAATAGCCCCTGTCAGCATCAGCTGCTTTGTAGTCCGTCCTGTTTTCATCATCGCTTCTCCTGCCTTCTGGAAGCTGACGGAAAAGAATGCTTCGTCCGACATATCGGAAGTGTAGTTTGCATCAATATAATCCAGAAGGATCTCTCCAGCCTCCTCATCCAGAACGCTTTTTGCAGCACTTCCGGCCCAGTAATAGGTGGCATAGACCGATGGACTGCTTTCCATAAAGCAGACAATCACATGACCTTCATCTGAAAACAGCTTCTGATACTTTTCCTTCAAGGCCTGCTCAAATTCCATAGAATCTGGTCTGGGGTCACCATTTATATTGTCCGTAATCCAAAGATATGGCTGAACCCCTGTGGCCTCATAAAAACTCTTCAGTCCCTTTTCCAGCGCTGGTTTGTCATGGATCCAGTCCAGTTCATCCTCATACCAGGTATCTGACAGCTGCACATACTGACTTCCCAGCTTTGTTCTCTCTATGGTACTGGTCTGTATACTGCTTTTTGCACCACTTCCGCCAAAAAAGGAAAGCAGGAGGATCAAAATCAGCAGAAGCCATGGAAGTCCTCCTAAAAACACATAAGAAAAAGGGCTTCGGTATACGGTTGGCGGCCGCCTGCCAAAGGACGGGCCATAGGAGCCGCCTCCGTAATAAGGGCGGCGATACCCTCCGCCATAGCCTCTTCCGCCGGAATATCCTCCATAGCTGCGTCCGCTTCCTGTACTGCGGCTGCCGCCCCCGCGGCTGGAACCATAATGAAAATGACCGCCTCCGCCTCCATGGCTGCCGCCGCTTCCTCCTCCGCCTCTTCCCATAAACCAATACCTCCCTGTTCAAAACGTTTGTATTTACAGAAAATTTCAAAATATATCAAAATTATTATGTTTCTATGATTATACTTGGATATTATTCAAAAATCAACCTTTTATTTCCGACGTTTTTCTTAATTTACAACCGTTCAGCCATGCGAAGATTCGGACAGAAAAAAACGTTGAAAGCTTGTTTTCATAGGTAAACACCTCAGATTCCCCGGTTATCCACCAGAAGCATATTCAGTCTCTGCCACCGCTGCAGCTCTTCTTTTGTAATCAAAAGCCGTTTTTTCAGCTCTTCCGTATTCTCCTGAGGAGTCAAGGTCACCAGACATCGAAACGCACAGGGCATCAGATCGGCGCTGGAGATACCGCAAAGAAGCCCGTCTGTAGCCTCCCGAAATTCCAGCGGATTAAAAATATACAGCAAATCTTCTTCCAGAGAATTGTACTGATTTACAAAAGAAAATCGAATCAGCATATCACTGTAAACGACTCTGCCAGTATAATAGATATCACTGCTCTGTCCGTAGGGATTGCTGGAGCGAATTGACAGAGCTGCGCGGTAATTTCCAGGGGCATCCTCCTCCTCCTCCCGAATATCGATAAGTCCGTTTTTTAATCGCTGATACCGACCATCATAAAAATAAAAATACAGCCTTCTTGCACAGAAAAACGGGCTCATACCGCTATAGGCTGAGGGAGGGGTCTGCAGAAGCTTCTGTTCCTCCTGAACATCAAGAAGCTGTCCTGGACTGACCTGCAGAACCCTTGCAATCTCTCCAAGAGTTTCAATGTCCATGGCAATTTCCCCATTTTCGTATTTACTTACACTGGCTCTGCTTTTATGGATTCTGTCAGCCAGCTGCTGAAGAGTCATAGATTTCATTTTTCGGTACATCCGGATACGTTCTCCGGTCTGTTTACTGTAAGCACTCACTCTGTTTCTTCCTCTCTTTTGCATGGATTCCTATTTTTTTCTTACACCTTTTTTCTGATTACTGCTGTTTTTCTGTGTTTCCTATAAATATACACAATTAAAAAAACTTCCTGTTTTTCTGACTATTATACAGGATAAATCCGCATTGTTCCAGTATGATTCAACTTTTAAACAAAAAAGTTTCATAAAACGAAATTTTTTAAATTTGCCTTTTCCGGAAATTTCATTATAATAGGCAGAGCAGACTTGCAGAATCTGTATCATTTTGACAGCAAAGGGGTTTACAAACATGAACAAAAAGAAAAAAAGCAGCTTCACAGGATCTCTTGGATTTGTACTTGCCGCAGCAGGAAGCGCCGTAGGTGTAGGAAACATCTGGCGTTTTCCCTATCTTGCTGCAAAAGACGGCGGAGGCCTGTTTTTACTTGTTTATCTGGGGCTTGTGGTAACCTTTGGCTTTACCCTTCTGGTTACGGACGTAGCCATTGGAAGAAGAACAAAAGAAAATGCGCTTCACGCATTTGAAAGCATGAATCAAAAATGGAAGTTTCTCGGATATCTGACTTTCCTGGTTCCTGCGCTCATCATGACCTACTACTCCGTAATCGGAGGATGGATTTTAAAATATCTGGTTACCTTTTTCAGCGGAAATGGACAGGCTGCCGCTGCTGACGGATATTTTACTTCTTTTATTACGTCAAAAGCTTCCCCCATCGTATTCATGCTGATTTTTCTTTCTTTAACAGCGCTGATTGTATACCGGGGAGTTGAAAAGGGAATTGAACGTTTTTCCAGAATTGTTATGCCTGGTCTGCTTCTGATGGTAATCGGAATCGGAATATTTTCACTTACGCTTTCCCACAAAGGCGCTGACGGAGTGATTCGCACCGGTCTGGACGGGCTGGCAGTCTATCTGATTCCAAATTTTAAAGGCCTGACTCCCGGACGTTTCCTGGAAATTCTTTTAGATGCCATGAGTCAGCTGTTTTTCTCTCTCAGCGTATCTATGGGCATTATGATTACATATGGTTCCTATGTAAAAAAAGAAATTAATTTAAGCCGTTCCTTAAGCCAAATCGAAATTTTTGATACGATAGTTGCTTTTTTAGCCGGATTGATGATCATACCTTCTGTGTTCGTTTTTTTCGGAACAGAGGGTATGGCTTCCGGTCCCAGCCTGATGTTTGTTTCACTGCCAAAGGTTTTTGAAGCTATGGGGGCAGCCGGGGGGATTCTGGGACTTGTTTTTTTCCTGATGGTTTTGTTTGCTGCTCTGACCTCTTCCGTATCGATTATGGAAACTCTGGTCGCCAACTGCATGGATATTTTCCATACCTCAAGAAAAAAAATGAGCCTGATAATCAGCCTTGTCTCTGCAGCCGCTTCCATCCTGATCTGTCTGGGATATAATATTTTTTACTTTGAACTGAAGCTGCCTAATGGAGCGACTGCTCAGCTTCTGGATCTTATGGATTATATCAGCAACAGCTTCCTGATGCCGTTTATCTCTCTCCTTACCTGTATTTTTGTAGGATGGATTATGAAACCGGAATGGATCTGCGAGGAAATGGAAGCCAGCGGTCATCTCTTCCGGCGAAAAAAATGTATTCCTTTACGATTCGCTATATAACACCGATTATGATGACGGTTCTCTTTCTCCAGTCCACAGGTTTTTTTAAATTTTTGTAAAAGACATTGTTTTCATTCCACTTAATTAAAATGGAGGGATTCCACCAGGGGCGCCCCTCCATTTTACTATTCTGGTCCATACATCTGCGGCAGGAAATTTCCCGTTTCTTACGGGGTAGTGATTTTTTCTGCCAGCTTCAAAAGCAGCTCTACAATTTTTTCCATAGACTGAATACAAATATACTCATACCTTCCATGGAAATTGTGTCCTCCGGTACACAGGTTCGGACAAGGCAGTCCCTTAAAGGACAGTCTTGCTCCATCCGTACCTCCGCGAATAGGACGAATGATTGGCTGAATATCCAGCTCTCCCATTGCCTCCTTTGCTGTTTCAATCAGTTCAAAATGCGGTTTGATCTTTTCCAGCATATTATAATAGCTGTCCTTCAGCGTAAGCTCTACGGTATTGCTGCCATATTTGGCATTTAAATAAGCCACGGCCTGTTCCATCAGCGCCTTCTTCTCTTCAAATTTTGTCCGATCATGATCGCGGATAATATATTTCATGGTGCAGGCTTCTACGGAACCTTTCATATCGTCCAGATGGAAGAATCCTTCATATCCGTCTGTGCATGCAGGATTTTCAAATACGGGAAGAAGAGACTGCAGCTCCATACCCATTAAAATAGCATTTTTCATTTTTCCACGGGCTGTTCCTGTATGAATACTCACACCGTGAATGGTAATAAAGGCAGATGCTGCATTGAAATTTTCGTATTCCAGCTCTCCCAGAGCGCCGCCGTCTACCGTGTAGGCAATATCTGCCCCAAATCCTTCCACATCAAAGAAGTCCGTTCCCCGTCCAACTTCTTCGTCTGGAGTAAAGGCAACGCAGATTTTTCCGTGTTTGAATTCCGGGTGAGCCATCAAATAAGCGGCCATTTCCATAATCTCAGCAACGCCTGCTTTATCATCAGCCCCTAAAAGTGTAGTACCGTCTGTTGTAATCAGATCCTGACCCACATAATCTGCCAGTTCCTCATAATCCTCCGGCCCCATAGAGATTCCCAGTTCCCGGTTCATTACAATCCGGCCGCCGTCATAATTTCTGATAATCTGCGGCTTAATATCTGCTCCTGGACTTGCAGGCGCTGTATCCATATGTGAAATAAAGCCAAGAACAGGAAGGGCTGCCTTCGCTGCTTCCCCCTCCAGATTGGACGGAATTTCTCCGTATACATAACCATAGGAATCCATCCTTACGTTAGAAAGTCCCATTGCTTCCAGCTCAGCTTTTAACATGTTTCCAAGATTTTTCTGCTTTTCCGTGCTGGGGAAAGCCTCTTCATCATCTTTAGACTGAGTATCTACGGATACATACCTTAAAAATCGTTCTGTTACTGATGACATATCAATTGTGTCTCCCTTCTGTATCATCGATAATCTGCCCGCCTTCTACGTGAGGGCGTATCAGCTGCTCCAGAGAATACTTCCACAGGGTTTCCGAGCCCAAGGCCGTTGTTTTGTTTCGGTTGAGAATTCCGCTGAGGCGCACCTGTTTTTCCTTCCACATTTTTCCATTGGTTGCTGCATTCAGCATCGTAGGCTGTAAATTGTCCATAGTATGGGCAAATAATGCCTCCGGAGAAGTTCCCTCCTCAAACTCATCCCACAAACTGCGGAATTTATCCCGCTGATCCTCTGGCAGAATAGAGAAAATCCGATCTGCTGCCCGAAGTTCTCTTTCTCTCTGCGTTTTCTTTCCTTCCTCGTCATAGGCAAACGTATCTCCTGCATCAATTTCCACCAGATCGTGGATTAACAGCATGGAAATGGTTTTCAGTACATCTATCGGCTCATTGGAGTATTCACTGAGCAGAAGAGTCATCACTGCCATATGCCAGGCATGCTGAGAATCATCCTCTCTCTGGATTCCATTGCTCAGAATTGTCTGACGCAGAATCTGTTTTTCTTTATCAATTTCCCGGCAGAACTCCATCTGGCGGGAAAGCCGCTCTTCCTTATCCATATTTTCTCTCTTTCCTGCGCTTATCCATAAACTGCCGCATATTTTGCATCAGTTTACATAACTTAATTATGTAAACTGATGTTTTCTTTTCCTGCTGCTTCATCGATTGGCCAGCTCCTGTGTAATTTCTTCCCAGGTTACCCCCTTCTCTGCCATTAACACCATGACATGGTACAGAAAATCTGAAATCTCATACTTCACCTCTTCCGGATCCGGATTCTTTGCCGCAATGACAATCTCTGTTGCTTCCTCTCCTACCTTTTTGAGGATTTTATCAATACCCTTGTCAAACAGATAATTGGTATAAGACCCTTCCTTCGGATGAATCTTCCGATCCTGAATCACTGCAAATACATCCTCAAAAACCTTCAGCGGATTGGATGTCTGATATTCCTTTTGGGCCAGAGTCTGAAAAAAACAGCTGCGGCTTCCTGTATGACAGGCTGCTCCAATCTGATGAACCTTTGCCAGAAGGGTATCATTGTCGCAGTCCAGAAACAGGGCCTTCACATACTGAAAATGACCGGAGGTTTCTCCTTTTTCCCACTGGCTCTGACGGCTCCTGCTGAAATAATGCATCTTTCCGGTGCTAAGGGTATCCTCAAATGCCTGCTCATTCATATAAGCCAGCATCAGCACCTCCGAGGTTTTGTAGTCCTGAACAATGACAGGAATCAGGCCGTCCTGATTGGTACGAAACTGACTCCACGGAATCTGACTGTTTAAGATATCTACGGAAATCCCCTGCTCTGACAGCTTCTGTTTTTGCCTCATATACCAGCCGCTTTCCGGCTCTCCGGCCGGGTAAACCACACCTTCTATGTTTTTTTGCCTCAGCAGCTCTGCCGCATCCTGGTTTTCGGTCAGAATCAGAAATGGTACCGGAGTCTCTTCTGTAAGAGATATCTCTCCTGCCAGAAATGCCTGTTTTTCTGCAAAAATTTTACCGGCGCCCAGCTGGTGAAATTCCGCCACTCGCTTCATCTGCTCTGCAGCAGAAATCTGAACCCATATTTTTTCCGTTCCGAACCGGTCCGCAGCCTCCTTAATTAAATCAATATTATCTTCATTTCCTCCGTCTAAAAATACCGCCTCTGCACCTGCATAGAGATATTTTTTTACATCCTCCAGTCGTTTGATCCGTCCGCCAAGAAAAACAGGAATATCAAGAAGTCTTACTGCTTCCTTGACTGCATGGATGGTTTTCTCATGGTCTTCCTCTGATTCCGACAGATCAAATACACAAAGTCCATCAAGTCCACTGTGGCTGCACGCTTCTGTAAAGGAAAGAAAAGGAAGCTCCTCTCCATTTCCATCGGCAAAGCCCTTTCCCGAAACCGGCAGTACCGCCTTTTGATTCCGGCAGCCCACTGCTGCCATCAAATATTTATCACCTGCCATACGATTTTTCCTCCTTACTGAAATCTGGCTACCGCATCCGGAAGGCTGATTCGTTTTTCATAAAGGGCTTTTCCAATAATTACCCCCGGAATCCTGTTTTCGCTGAGAGTTTCCAAATCTTCCATAGAAGACACGCCGCCGGAAGCAATCACATTCAGTCCTGTTTTTTCTGCCAGCATTCTGGTATATGGAATATTGGGTCCTGTCAGTGTTCCGTCTCTGGAAATATCCGTGTATACAATATGCCGAACTCCGTATTCCTTCATTTTCATACAAAGCTCCAGCGCAGTTACGGAACTGGTTTTCTCCCAGCCGGCCACTGCCGCCATTCCATCCTTTGCATCCACTCCTGCCACAATCCGCTCCGGTCCAAAGGCTTCCACCAGCTCCCGCATAAATTCAGGACGCTCTGCTGCCTTTGTGCCAATGATGCACCGGGATATTCCCAAATCCAGCATGGCTTTGACATCCTCGGCGCTTCGAATTCCGCCGCCCAGCTGAACCGGAACGGAAACCTGGGAAAGAACCTCTCGAATCGCCGGAGCATTGACGGAGTGACCGGCCAAAGCCCCATCTAAATCTACCAGATGAAGAAAGGTTGCTCCCTGGCTGACCCACAGCTTTGCCATATCAGCAGGCGTGTCGGAATATACCGTAATATTATCAAAAAGTCCCTTTGTAAGGCGGACACATTTCCCATCCTTCATATCAATCGCCGGATATAACTGCATGTCTTTTCATCCTCGTCTTTCTGTCAGAGTACACCTTTGGTAGACAGCACGTCTGTAATCCGGCCATCCAGCCGGGTCGCACTGTCTAAGGCCTTGGCAAAGGCCTTAAAAGCTCCCTCTATAATATGATGATTGTTGCTGCCGCTCAGCTGTTTTAAATGGAGATTCATCTCTGCTCCATAAGAAACCGCATAAAAGAATTCACGAATCATTTCTGTCTCCAAATCTCCTACAAACTCCCGATCCAGCTTCAAATCGTATACCAGATATGGCCGTCCGCACAGATCCAGGGCACAAAGAATCAGAGCCTCATCCATGGGAAGAATCATGGAGCCATAGCGTACCATTCCCTTCTTATCTCCCACTGCCTCCTTAATGGCTTTGCCCAGTACAATTCCCGTATCTTCGATGGTATGGTGGGTATCCACCTGCAGATCCCCTTCCACCGAAAGGCTGAGATCAAAGAGTCCGTGGCGGGCAAAGCCCTCCAGCATGTGGTCAAAAAAACCGATTCCCGTATGGATATCTCCTTTCCCGGTACCGTCCAGACAAAGGCTCAGACGTATCTTTGTTTCTTTTGTGGTTCGTTCCATCACTGCAGTGCGTTCCATAGTTCCTCCTTCTACTCAAAACGGACACGAATGGAATTGGCATGGGCTGTCAGATGCTCAGCCTCTGCAAATGTCTCAATATCCTTATGAATAGGCTCCAAAGCCTCTCTGGAGTAGTAAATAATGCTGGATTTCTTAATGTAGTCATCTACCCCCAGAGGTGAGAAGAACTTTGCAGTTCCGTTCGTAGGAAGCACATGGTTAGGACCTGCAAAATAATCACCCAGGGGCTCAGAGCTGTATTCGCCCATAAAAATAGCTCCTGCATTCTGAATTTTCGTCATAACCTCAAAGGGATTGCGGGTTACAATTTCCAGATGCTCCGATGCAATCTCATTGGCTGTGGAAATGGCATCCTCCATAGAATCGGCAACCAGAATGTACCCATAGTTTTCCAGAGATTTCTCCAGAATATCCCTTCTGGAAAGAGTCTGCAGGAAAACCTCAATCTGGCGGGATACTTCTTCGGCCAGTTCCATGCTGGTGGTCACCAGAATAGCGCTGGCCAGCTCGTCATGCTCTGCCTGGGACAAAAGATCCGCTGCCACATACCGGGGATTGGCCGTTTCATCTGCCAGAACCAGAATCTCGCTGGGACCGGCAATGCTGTCAATGCTCACATGTCCATACACAGCCTTCTTTGCCAGAGCCACAAAAATATTGCCCGGTCCTACGATCTTATTGACCCGGGGAATGGATTCCGTTCCAAAAGCAAGGGCTGCCACTGCCTGAGCTCCGCCTGCCTTGTACACCTCTGTAGCACCTGCCAGGTGGGCCGCAATCAGTGTAACCGGATTTACGTTTCCGTTTTTGTCCGGGGGAGTTACCATTACAATTCGCGGAACCCCTGCAACCTCAGCTGGGATAATATTCATCAAAACGGAGGAGGGATATGCTGCCTTGCCTCCAGGAACATAAACGCCCACACTGGAAAGAGGCGTTACCTTCTGTCCCAGAAGAGTTCCGTCTGGACGGGAATCAAACCAGCTGTACTGCTTCTGTTTTTCGTGATATTCCCGAATATTTTTCATAGCCCGCTTCATAACTGTCAGCAGCTCCGGATCTACCTGGGACATAGCCTCCTGAATCTCTGCTTCCGTAACGCGGATATTGGAGCTGTCCAAATCTGCTCCGTCAAATTTCTTTGTATAGGCAAACAGAGCCTGATCTCTGTTTTTTCTTACGTCCTCCACAATTTCCTGCACCGTGCTTTCGTAGGCAGTATAATTATTTGGATCTCGCTTTAACAGATCTTCCAGAATATTTTTTCTGGTTTCTTCATTCAGTTGAACGATTCTCATTATGTTTTCTCCATTTCTCCGCCTGTCGAGACGTATCTTTTATAACAGACACGCAAAGCGGACTGCTTCTCTTATCAAAGAACGACCAGCTACCGGTTCTGAATCAGAGGTCGAAGCTGCTGAATCAGTCTGGTAATCCGTTCATTTTCCATTTTCATACTAACCTGATTGACTACCATGCGGGCAGACAGGGGACAAACCTCCTCCAGCACGCTTAATCCATTTTCCCGAAGAGTTGATCCCGTTTCCACAATATCTACAATCACCTCGGAAAGACCTACAATCGGCGCCAGCTCTATAGAACCGCCCAGCTTGATAATCTCCACTGTCTGATGCTTTTTATTATAAAAATAATCTTTTGCAATAGCCGGATACTTGGTTGCCACACGGATTTGTTCATGGTTATTCAAATAAGCTCTGGCTGACTCCGGTCCGCAGACACACATCCTGCACTGTCCCATTTTCAGATCCAGAACCTCATACAGCCTTCTGCCCTCCTCCAGAAGCGTATCCTTCCCTACAACTCCAATATCAGCAGCCCCGTATTCCACATAAGTAGGCACATCGCCTGCCTTTGCCAGAAAAAATCGGAAGCCCAGCTCCTCATTGGTAAAAATCAGCTTTCTGGAGCTTTTGTCCTTCATTTCCTCGCAGGTAATGCCAATCTGTTCAAAAAGAGACAGCGTTTTATCTGCCAGCCGTCCCTTAGCCAGAGCAAAGGTCAGATATCTCACGGTTGCGCCACCTCCTTTTTTTCAGCTAGAATCAGCTCCTGCCTGGTCAGACTCTTCCTCTGCCCAGTTTCCAGATTCACTTCCAAAACATCCTTCTCTTCGTCCGGTAAAAACAGCAGCCGGCCAATTCCCTGTGCCGCCGCCCACGCCTCATAGGCTTCCACCGTTTTTCCTTCTTTTTGGCACACCATCTGCAAGGTTTCTCCCTGGTTCCGAAGACTGCAGGCCATGGGGATGGCTTCCATTGCCATCTCTGGACCGTAAACCAGAGCCGTGCAGACGGAAGAAACGGGAACCTGAATTTTCTGGCGGGACAGCGCCAGCATCAGCTGATCTACCACAATGGCAAAGCCAACAGCCGGAGCCTTTTTTCCAAACTGCTCCAGAAGCCGGTCATAGCGCCCTCCTGTCACAATATACTCTCCCGTACCATAGGTGTAGGCCTTAAAAATAATACCGGTATAATAGGAATATTTGCTCAGCATACCCAGATCATAGGAAACATAGTCTCCCAGTCCATAGGCATCCACCAGCTCCTGAACCCGCTCTAACCGGTCAATAGCCCGAAGTGCGCGGGGATTGGAGGTCATGCATCTTGCTGCGCGAATCTGATCAATATCTCCAAACAGCTCCGGAAGCTTTAAAAAAAGCTGCTTTTGCTCCGGAGTCATGATCTGCTCAGACAAAAGCTCCTCTACGCCGAAATAATTTTTATTTTCAATCAGAATGCGAAGCTTTTCCCGGGTTTCCTCATCCATCCCCACTTCCTCTGTCAGACTCCGGTAAAATTCCACCTGTCCCAGTTCCACCTGGAATTCTGTCAGTCCGGCCTCCTTCAGAGACTGGATCACCATGGCGATCATTTCCGCATCCCCCTGGCTGGTATCATCTCCAATCAGCTCAACTCCCGTCTGGGTTGCTTCCTTTAAGCGTCCCTGATAACTGGAGCTGTTAATAAAAGAAGGTCCTACATAGCACAGGCGAATGGGATTTTCCTCTTCCATAAAATATTTGGCCGCACACCGGGCAATGGACGGCGTCATATCCGGCCGAAGCACCAGTGTATTGTTATCCCGATCAAAAAATTTGTACATTTCCTGGGATTTGACGCTTCCGCGCTCCTTACTGAAAATATCAAAATATTCAAACACAGGTGTTTCAATGGCTTCATAGCCATACAGACGGAACACCTGAAGAATTTTCTCCTGTACCGCCAGTTTCCTTGCACATTCCGATCCATAGATATCCCGGACACCCTCCGGGGTATGAAGCAGCTGATGATTCATAAAAACTCCTTTCCCTCCCGAAATTCACAGCTCACCATTTACTTTCGCGTGGTAGAGTGATAATTCGATAACGTGGTTACTATTATAGGAGATAGAATCTGAATTGTCAATCAACAATGAGCAGATTGGGATAAATTTTCTCAATCCTTTCATCTGGAAAATGCTCATCAAGCGCCTCTGCCGTTTTTTGCAGAAAAATCCCTGTCGGCTCCTCTCCTGCCTGTCTCTGTGTATACCGAGCCAGGGCCATTCCTGACAAAAGCATATTGTACAGCATGAAAACAATCAGCAGATTGGTTACAATTTTTCCAGCCCTCACTGGAATCTTTTCAATCCAGCGGGAAAGAAATGGATAGATCCCCTTCAGCCAGACCACGGCTACAATTCCCCAGAAAAAACAGTACAGCAGATTGATCCTGCCCCCCAGATTAAAGGGAATCTTACTGTAATCCCAGAATACCGTTCCAAAAACCAGTTCTGTAAAAACACTGCAGAAATATTCATAAGCACCGCCAAGAATAGTTCCAGCCAAAAAGATATGGCGATCCGCCGTATTCCTGACCCGATAAAGCACAGCAGTCAGCATCACGCAGCCCAGCCCCCATACAATGCTGAAGGGGCCATAAACCACACTGCTCCGGCTCATAAGAACCCCGGCAGTAAAATATACAAAAATAGTTTCTACCACATCTCCCAGAAATGCACCAATGAAAAACAGAGAAACCAGCTTATAAAAGCTGCACCCATATCCAAAAACAAAGGCCTCAGCCACCCTGCTGCGGGCTCTCTCCCGCTTCTGCTCCTCCCTCAATATTTTTAAAGAGATATTGGGATAGGCCTTCATCATACGCCGCTGAATCCTGCGGGCAATCCTGCTGTTTAAAAATACCGACAGCTCCAGAAGTTTTCTGCGGACAGGTCCCATTGCCTGTCTCGATGAGGCTTCTAAAAGCTCCTCCGGCGTTATATCTCTGCGCAGCTCCTGACGCAGCTCCAAAAGCGCCGCCGCACTTCCCAAGGCATCTGCAGCCAGCGCCAGAGTTAAAATCCAGAGAAAAACCACGCCTATGGTATGAGGAATCAGCCCCACTGCCGCCAGCAAAAGGGAGTTAAGCCCTTTCATCATCAGAACTGCTCCCAGACCCCATATCGCTGAATAGGTCAGGCAGACATAACCGTCCAGATGGAATCTGTGACCGGAGTAATCCCACCATTTCCGGTGAAAAATCCGCTCAATGATCCGCCCGGACCAGTATTCCAGAAAGCTGGCCAGTACAGCGCCTCCCAGAAACAGAAAAACAGGACGCTCTCTCAGCTCTGGAAGAAACAATGCAAAGGCTGCAGCAGAAAAACCGTACAGCATACAAAACGGAGCGTTTAAAATTCCCCTGTTTACAAAGGTTTTTCGTCGGAATGCAGCCAGACATACCTCCAGACACCAGCCAAAAAAGGAGTACAGGTAAATCAGCCACAAAAGTTCATATCCTGTCATCTTTCTCCCCCACCCTTTCTGCAGAATTTTCTGATCTCATTTTACATTTATAATACTGGTTCGTCAATCGTTTTGCCAAAAGGTGATTTTTGAGGTTATATATAAGTATTTTTAATAAATAAGACTGATTGTATTACATGTGTAATATATGTTACACTATTAAGGTATGCTATTTACATATTATATGGAGGACATGATACATGGGCGGATTTTTTGGAGTTGTCTCAAGAAATGACTGTGTTATGGATTTATTTTTTGGTACGGACTATCATTCCCATCTGGGAACACGGCGGGGAGGTATGGCGGTTTATGGACCATCCGGATTCCAGCGAAGCATCCACAATATTGAAAATTCTCCGTTTAGAACAAAATTTGAACGCGATGTAGAAGAACTGAAGGGAAATTCCGGAATCGGTTCTATTTCTGATAATGAGCCTCAGCCGCTTCTGATTCAGTCTCACTTAGGCAGCTATGCCATTGTAACTGTGGGAAAGATCAACAATGAACAGGAGCTGGTAAAGCTTGCTTTTGAAAATGGTCATATTCACTTTATGGAAATGAGCGGCGGACGCATCAATGCCACCGAGCTGACTGCTGCTATTATCAACCAGAAGCAGAGTCTGGTGGAAGGGCTTGTTTATGCTCAGGAAATGATCGAAGGCTCCATGACCATTCTCCTGCTGACTCCGGAGGGCATTTATGCTTCCCGTGACCGGTACGGACGAACTCCGGTTGTCGTAGGAAAGAAGGATGATGCCTGCTGCGTTTCCTTTGAAAGCTTTGCATATATTAATCTGGGCTATCATGACTGCTATGAGCTGGGCCCCGGCGAGGTGGTTTTAGTAAATGCAGGCGGTGTACAGTCTTTAAGCGCCCCACGCAGAGAAATGAAAATGTGCTCCTTTTTATGGGTTTACTACGGCTACCCCACCTCCAGCTATGAGGGGATCAATGTGGAGCAGATGCGTTACAACTGCGGACGGATTCTGGCTGACCGGGATCTGTGCTGTAAAGGCGGCTGCTCCGGCTGTCCGGGACACAGCCAGCCGGCGGCAGACAGCGGGGAAGCTCCGATTCATCCGGACATTGTGGCCGGAGTTCCCGATTCCGGCATTGCCCACGCTATCGGCTATGCCAATGAATCCGGCATTCCCTTCGCCCGTCCCTTTATTAAATACACGCCAACCTGGCCTCGTTCCTTTATGCCTCAGAACCAGAGCCAGCGTAATCTGATTGCCAAAATGAAGCTGATTCCAGTAGATACTCTGATCCGTGACAAGAGCCTTTTGCTGATTGATGACTCCATTGTCCGCGGGACTCAGTTAGGGGAAACAACGGAATTCCTGTATCAGAGCGGTGCGCGTGAGGTTCACATTCGTCCGGCCTGCCCGCCGCTGCTCTTCGGCTGCAAATACTTAAACTTCTCCCGCTCCAATTCGGATCTGGATTTGATTACCCGCCGGATTATCCGGGAACGGGAAGGGGACAATGTTTCTCCTGAGCTGCTGGCTGATTATGCAAATCCGGACAGCCAGAACTACAAAGAAATGGTAGAGGAAATCCGCAGACGGCTGAACTTTACATCCTTAAAGTTCCACCGCTTGGATGATTTGATTGAATCCATCGGACTCCCCAGAGAAAGACTCTGCACCTATTGCTGGGACGGAAAAGAATAAAAATAAAGCATAAAACACGAAAGTCAAAAGGCACGGTCTGCCGGAAGCTTCTTCCGACAAGCCGTGCCTTTTTGCTGCACATACGTTAAAGCTTTTGCCTCTAGCGATCGTTGGTCAGCTTTAAACGATCCAGTGCAAAGAAGATCAGACTCAGGGCCATTCCTACCACACAGGCCAGTACCATACCAGTCAGCTGAATATTGCCGATTTTAATGGCAATGCCAGACAGTCCCGTAACAAAAATTACAGAGGTCAGAGCCTGGTTTCTTGATTTTCCGTAATCTACCTTAGAATCCACCAGAATCCTCAGTCCGGAAGTACCAATCATACCATACAGCAGGAAAGAAATTCCTCCGATAACCGGTCCGGGAATAGTGCTGATCAGCGTAGACAGCTTTCCCATAAAGGAACAGATAATAGACAGCACTGCCGCACCTGCAATGACTCTGACACTGTATACCCCTGTCATAGCCATAACGCCGATATTTTCCCCGTAGGTTGTGGTGGGAACAGAACCAATACATCCAGAAAGCATGGTAGAGAAATTGTCTCCAAACAGGCTTCGATGAAGTCCGGGCTCCTTTAAAAGATCCCGTCCCACAATCTTGCTGGTAACTACCTGATGACCAATATGCTCTGAAGTAATAACCAGAATAACCGGAAGAATAATCATGATTGCTTCCAGATTAAACTTGGGAAGGGTAAAATTGGGGATGGCAAACCAGGGCGCAGCAGCAACCTCCTCAAAGCTTACAATTCCACATGCCACTGCTGCCCCGTATCCGGCCAGTACCGCAATCAGAATGGGAATTACGGATAAAAAGCCTCGGAATAAAATAGAACCGAACACAGCCACACCCAGAGTTACCAGGAATACCGTCAGATTTGCCGGATGAATAGTTTCCTCCAAAAGTCCTGCATTGCTGGCTGCAGTTCCGGAAAGCTCCAGACCAATCAGGGCCACTACCGGTCCCATGGCAGCCGGCGGAAGAACTACGTCAATCCAGTCGGTTCCGAATTTGTAAACAATCAATGCCAGTACGCAGCCACAGAATCCCACTGCAACGAAACCGCCCAGGGCATATTCATAGCCAAAATTGGCAATTACAATTCCTGCCGGAGCCAGAAAGGCAAAGCTGGAGCCTAAATACGCGGGAGCTTTTCCCTTTGTAACAAGAATAAACAGCAGTGTGCCAAGACCGTTCATAAACAGAACAATTGCCGGACTGATACCAAAAATAAATGGTACCAGAACAGATGCCCCGAACATGGCAAACATGTGCTGGATGCTGAGAGGAAGAAGAAGCTGAAAGGGTACCTTCTCCTCTACCTGGATAATGCGTTTGTTAGACATAATAAAAAGTCCTCCTGTTTATTAAAATATAAAATCACCCATGAACCAGCAGTAGGCCACTGCCAGAATCAGAGCTGCCAGAATAATAAGAAGCCTCTGACGCAGTACATTGCCTGGATTTGAAACCTTTCCCTCATCCAGCCACAGACCGGCATCTCCACTCTTTTTAACCACGCCGAAGCTTACCATTTTGCGGATCATCTGCCGGTCCGCCGCTGTGGGCTTCGTTCCGTCAAACAGCTTCTCCATAGTAACTGCCATGTCAGAAGACAGCGCCTTCTGTTTCCGAAACAGGTCGTAATACCCGCCAAATGCATTGTCCATCATGGTTCCATAACGTTCTTTTACTGACATTCGTATTTCCTCCCGGTTTTATTTCTCTGTATGTTCGTAGGTGTAGCAAAGAAGCTCGTATTTCTCATCATCTATTGGAAGCTTTGGTTCATAATCGTCAAGAATCTGCTCCAGCCTGTCCATTCGCTCTGTAGACGGCAAATCCCTGGTCTGCTCCTTCAAGCTTTCCCGCATCCTGGTCAGCTGCTCCTGACGCTGCGGTACAGGGAGACCATATAGCTTTGCCAGCATACCGATTGCCGCCGCGCACTCAGTATCTGCCGTCATTTTGGGCGTATGGGGAAAGCTTAACCGAATATCCAGAGACTGTTTTACAATAGAAAATACCATCGCTACTCCCCCTCTCTCAGATCCAGATCCCGCTGAATCGCCGCCAGGTAGTGTACCAGAATATCACGGCTGGACAGAACCCGAAATTCCGGATCGATCTCTTCATAAGTAAAGCTTTTTCTTCCCCCATTCTCCATTCGTTTCCAGAACTGGTACATTCTCCGAAAGGGAATGTAATAAATCTCGTCCTCAGACGTAAAATGAAGAATAAAAAAAGCAATGCCTCCCTGCTGCTCAAAGTCCTTCATAAACATCATCTGATGCAGATGAACATTCTGCAGGGGAAATGTTTTTGCCGCGCACTCCTTCGCATCAAAGCATACAGGAATTCCCTGAACGGCTCCAATATAGTCCACCGTGCTTTTCTGATCAAAATAGGCCAGGGTAATGTGACGGCTCTCTTTATCAATCGTAATGGGCGTAATGGGCGTTGGAATTTTCTGGATCAGAGCCAGATTTTTTTCCCGGTAGATCTCATTGCTTCGGTTAATCATATCCTCCAGTGTCGATCCCCGCAGTCCCCTGCTTTTCCAGGTTCCCATTATGCCTCCCCTCCCAGATAATTCTCCATATCACCAAACACTCTCCGGAAGGTATCCGGTACGGGAGCTATAAAGGTTCGTCCGCTGAGGTAGGCAAAAGGCTCCTCCATAGCAGGAAATTCCATTTTCCAGGAATGGAGCATCTGGCTGTGAATACCAAACTGCTTTTTCATTCTGGCATTCAGTTCTTCCCTTCCATACTTGTAATCCCCTGCAAGCGGATGACCGATGGAAGCAAGATGAGCGCGAATCTGATGGGTTCGCCCTGTAATCAGACGAACCTTCAGCAGCGTGCATCCACTTGCCTGTCCCAGAGGCTCATAACGGGTCAAAATCGGAACACTGTCCGGCACCTGTTTTTTTGTTATGGATACCTGATTGGTTTTCTCATTTTTCAAAAGATAACCATCAATGGTTCTCGAATGATCCATAATCCCCTCTACTGCACATAAATAATCCTTATGAAGGCTTCTGTCCTGAAACAGGGCAGAAAGCATCTGAAGGCCTGCCAGGGATTTGCCTGCTGCCACAAGACCGCTGGTATTGCGATCCAGCCGGTTGCAGACAGAGGGATGGAAACTGCGAAGCTGCTCCACGGTCAGCTGTCCTGTTTCCATCAGATAGGCAATCACATATTCCACCAGCGATTCATCTGTATCCTTTGCTTTCTGTGAAAGCATTCCTGAAGGTTTATTAATCAGCAGAATGTGGCTGTCTTCATAGACAAGATCCAGCTTTGTTTTTCTGACCTTCTGTACCCGGACCTGGGAAAACTTTTCTATGGTTTCGTCAGAAAGAAACAGGCGAATCTCATCCCCCTCCGACAGCTTCTCTGAGCCATCACATTTTTTTCCGTTGAGGGTAATATTCTTTTTCCTCATCATTTTGTAAAGAAAGCCTTTTCCTGCCAGATTCAAATACTTTCCCAGCAGCTTATCCAGCCGCTGTCCGGCTTCATTGCTGTTTACAATTACACTTTTCACAATGCTTCTCTCCTTTTATCCGGCTGCCGCCAAAAATCTCTGTTCCTACATGGACAAATTTTTCAAAAGCCGGGCTGCATATTCCACAGTTCCGTCATCTTCATATTCAGAAGCAGGCTTTAAAGAGTCCAGGCGACGGAAAAAGCTTTTTTCATCCGTAATCAGGCGAAGCTTTAAGTTAATTCTGTTGTTTTTCAGAAGCTCCTGAAGCTCCTTTTCTGCCTTTCCCGTATTCAGCCTGGAGGAGGTGCAGTAGGCAAAAATTCCAGCCGGATGAACTGCTGCGGCATCCAGAGGGATCACATGATCCTTCGTAGTTACAATCAGATCATAAAGCACCTCTCCATTCTTCTCATAAAGAACCATTCTCTGGTGGAAAGCTTCGGAGGGGGTACGGTATTTCCAGGAAGCAATCAGAGGAGACGCCATGTTTGCCATGGGCAGCACCGTAAGAATCGCCATTACTGTAAGAATATTTTTGGCTGCCTGATTGTCTGTAAAGGAACGGGCAAAAAGCTGTGCCAGAATGGCTGCTGCCAAAAGTCCTGTCAGAAGAACCCGCACCCTTTTGTGGCTGTCACGGTAGCCGTATTCACCTTTGTTTATTTTCATTGCTGCGTTTTGCTCCTTCATCGTTCGTTTTTTCATTCTTCTCCCGGTTCGCAGAAGGGATGTTCCACGCCTCCATCACTCCAAGAAGGAAACGGTGGGGAACCAGGCGGCAAAGCAGGAAAAATGCCTTCATGAGAGGCCCATAAACGGAAATCGTTTTCCCCATCATACTGTCTCTGACAGCCAGCTTCACAACCTTTTCCGGCCTTGCCATAGAAAGGCGTTTGTACAGCGGAAGCATCCCGGAAGGCGATGCCACCTGAAAAAACTCTGTGGCTACGGGCCCGGGACAGACTGCTGTTACCGTAATACCCCTGGGCTTTAACTCACTGTTTAACGCCTGGCTGTAGCTGAGCACAAAGGCCTTTGTGGCTGCATACACGGCAAATCCCGGCTGAGGAAGAAAGGCAGCAGCTGAGGCAAACTGAATGATGCGGCTTTCCCGGGACATATAGGGAAGCACTGCCGAGGTTACGCCGCAGAGGGCTTCGCAGTTTAACCGAACCATACCGGTTTCCTCTTCTCCTGCAATGGAGCCGACGGTTCCTGTCTTTCCATATCCCGCTGCATTTACCAGAATTTTCACATCCGGCTTCTGCTGCTTTAACTGCCAGCCAAGCTGTTCCAGGGCATCAGGCTTCTGCAGATCCAAAGGAAGAATTCGAAGCGGCACAGGAACCTGACTGCGCAGCTCTTCCAGCCGGTCTGCTCTTCGGGCAACCGCCCAGATTTCTCCCAGTCCTCCGCCAAAACGGTCTGCCAGCTGAATCACAGCCTCCCTTCCCATGCCGGAGGAAGCGCCTGTTACAATTGCAATTTTCATTTCATATTCCTGCCTTTCCTGACTGGTAAATGCTTTATTTCTGCTTCTTATGATGAACATTGCGGATGGTTTTCTTTTTTCCGCCTGACTGTTTACCTGTATTTGCTCCTGCTCTTCCTTTTGCATCCTTTCCCCCCGGTGCTTTTCCATTTCCGGAATGTCCCCAGGAGCCGCCGCTCATGCCAGATCTCGGACGAATCAGACATTTCTTGTCAAAACCAATCAGATCCGTTCTTCCTGCCTGAATCAAAGCCTCCTTTACCAAATCATAGTTTTTGGGATTCCTGTACTGAATCAGAGCTCTCTGCATTGCCTTTTCATGGGGATTCACCGGCACATAAACCGGCTCCATATTTCTGGGATCCAGTCCTGTATAATACATACAGGTAGAAATCGTAGAAGGCGTCGGATAAAAATCCTGAACCTGCTCCGGCATATAGCCCAGATCCCGCAGATATTCGGCAAGCTCCACTGCTTCTTTCAGCGAAGAGCCTGGATGGGAGGACATCAGATACGGAACCAGATACTGCTCCTTATGAATACGGGCATTCATTTCTTTATATTCTTTTACAAACTGGTTGTATACTGCATTTTTCGGCTTTCCCATTTTGGAAAGTACAGCGTCGGATACATGCTCCGGAGCAACCTTCAGCTGACCGCTCACATGGTGCTCACAAAGCTCCCTCAGGAAAAGACGGTTTTTATCTGCCAGCAGATAATCAAACCGGATACCGGATCGGATAAAGACCTTTTTTACCTTCGGAAGCTCTCTCAGCTTTCTGAGAAGAGCAATGTAATCACTGTGGTCTGCCCGGAGATTTTTGCAGGGTTCCGGGAACAGGCACTGTTTATGGGGACATGCCCCCTTTGTCAGCTGCTTTTCACAGGCCGGGAAACGGAAATTGGCTGTCGGCCCTCCCACATCGTGAATGTACCCCTTAAAATCCGGATCCTCTGTCAGAAGACGCGCCTCCTGAATCAGAGATTCGTGACTTCTTGCCTGAATAATCCGCCCCTGATGGAAGGTTAAGGCACAGAAGCTGCAGGCACCGAAGCATCCCCGGTTGCTGATCAGACTGAATTTAATCTCACGGATAGCAGGAACCCCTCCCAAGGCCTCGTAGGATGGGTGATAGCTGCGCATATAGGGAAGCGCATAAACCTGATCCATCTCTTCCTGAGTCAGGGGCTTTGCAGGAGGATTCTGAACTACAAACTCCTTCCCAAAATAAGGCTCCACCAGACGTTTTCCCATAAAAGGATCCGTGTTGCTGTACTGGACATAAAAGCTTTTCGCATATTCTTTTTTATCCCGCTTCATTTTATCATAATCCGGAAGCATCTGATAGTCATAAACCACGTCCAGATTCCGGGTTCTGAACACCGTTCCGTCAATAAAGGTAATATCCTTTACCTGAATTCCGCTGTTTAAGGCATCTGCAATTTCCACAATAGAATGCTCTCCCATTCCATAAGAAATCAAATCTGCCTGGGAATCCAGAAGCACAGAACGCTTCAGCCGGTTGGACCAGTAATCATAATGAGCAAGTCTTCGCAGGCTCGCCTCAATGCCGCCAATAATAATCGCCGCATCACGGTATACAGAACGGATCAGGTTACAGTAAACCACAACCGCATAATCCGGCCTTTTTCCCATCACGCCTCCCGGAGTATAGGAATCCTGCTGACGGCGTTTTTTTGACACCGAATAATGATTAACCATAGAATCCATATTTCCCGCAGAAACAAGGAATCCCAGCCGTGGTTTCCCAAGAATCTGGATACTGGACGGATCTGTCCAGTCAGGCTGAGCAATGATCCCTACTTTATAACCATGGGCTTCTAACAGACGGCTGATAATGGCTGTTCCAAAGGAGGGATGATCCACATAGGCATCTCCCGAAACATAGACGAAATCACACTGCTCCCATCCTCTCTTTTCCATGTCCGCCCGACATATCGGCAAATAATCATGCATATTTATTGTCCTCATTTTTTATCGAATATTTCATCGTAGTCTTCTATATAATAATCAGCCAGAGCCAGCTTCTCCTCCCGCATCGGCGCAGAGAATTCATCTTCTATGGCGCAGACTGTCATTCCAGCTGCCTTACCTGCCATAATGCCTGCAGGAACATCCTCAAAAACCAGACATTTCTCCGGAGGTACCTGGAGCGTTTTTGCAACCTTTTGGTAAATATCCGGAGCCGGTTTTCCTGCCGCTACCTCACAGGCTGTCGTAATCACCTGGAAAAATGCTTCCATATCCAGAGAATGGAGCACAGCGTCTACCATAGCACGACCGTTGCTGGTGGCAATACCTGCCCGGAAACCATTCTCCTTCAAATAGCTGAGAAAACGACGGGCTCCTTTTTTCATCGGTACCTGGCAGCGGTATTTTTCAATACTCATATCAACCCAGCACTGCTTAATCTCTTCCAGACTGTCCGGTATCTGAAACTTTTCCTTAAAATAGACAGCTGTTTCCGAAAAGCTCATTCCTTCGATTTCTTTCTGCAGCTGCGGAGGACATTCGTATCCAAATCTTCCCAGATACTCAATATCAATCTGCTTCCACATCCACATGGAATCCACCAGTGTACCGTCCAGATCAAAAATAACCGCCTCTTTTCCCTTTAAGAGCTCGGGAATCTTCTGTCCTGTCTCTTTCTGTTCAAAGTCCGAATCAGGATGATCGGCCTTCTCACTTCCCTCCTTCAGCCCCTCCAGCTCATCCTCTGTCAGCTTTCGAAACTCTCCCGGCCTAAGCGATTCATCCAGCCGCAGGCTTCCCATGGAAAGACGTTTTAAAAACACCACCTGACATCCAAGCGCCTCAAACATTCGTTTAACCTGGTGAAACTTCCCTTCCCGGATAGTAAGAAGAATCTCCGTCTCAGAAGAAGCTTCCCCGCATTCACAAACGGGCGTCAATATGGACAGCTCCCCAGGCATCACCTGGGTACCGTCAGACAAGGTCATCCCCGCCGCAATCTGTTCTTTGCTGTCTGGGGGAAGCGTTCCGGCTACCCGGGCATAATACTGCTTATCTACATGTTTTTTTGGAGACAGCAGCTGATGGGCCAGCTCTCCGTCATTGGTAAGAAGCAGCAGGCCCTCTGTATCAATATCAAGACGGCCCACAGGAAACAGATCCCGTCTGATTTCCCCGCCAAGCAGATCGATTACCGTTTTGTGAATCCGATCCTCTGTTGCAGAGACAACCCCCTGCGGTTTATTCAGCATATAGTATTCATACGCATGATAGGCAACCGGTTTTCCATCCAAGAGCACTTGATCCGCCTGTGGATCGATTTTTCGATCCGTCTTTTTTTCCGTCTGTCCGTTTACCTGAATTCTTCCCTTTTTTGCAGCCTCCTTAATCTGAGAACGGCTGCCCTTATTCATTTCTGTAAGATATTTGTCAAGTCGAATTGTCTTTCCCATTATTGCCACCGCCATCCCGGATAATATTTATTTTTCAAAACTGCTCCTGCGTTTTTTGCCCATCCCAGAGGCCAGCCATCCACACATACTAAAATCCAGCCATTTTTGGGCCATGCCTCCTGTCCTGCTTCCTCCTCTGTCAGACTGACTGTCTCTCCCTTCAGATACCGGATCACCCGCTCATCTGACCGTTTCATGGAAAAGCAGCAGGAGTACCGGGACGGACTAAGTGCCATAGCAGCCGCCTGAGACGGCTCAAAACGCTGTTTTTTCTGTTCTCCCAGAAGAAGGCCCGTTCTCAGATACCGAAGCCTCCATCCGGGCTCAAAGTCCTCTGGAAGCAGATAAACCAGCTGATCCCTGATCATCATCCTCTCTCTGGGAAAAGGACTGGAAAGCTGCTGTTCCCACTGCAGAAAGCCTTCTCCCAGCTCTGCATCGGAAGGTCCTTTTCTCAAAGCTCCTATCTGACCTTTCCTTCTGGTTTTCCCAGTCGCCTGTTCTTCCGAAATTTCCTGGGAAAAACTGCTGCTTTTCTTATGAAAAAGGGCTGCGAAATGTCCTTCTCCTTTTATTTTATGGGGAAACAGGCGAATCACCGGTTCTTTGTTGATTCCCGGCTGCGCCCCCTCCCACAACAAAAGAGGCATCAGTTCCAGCTCCGGCTCCTGATCTAAAAGCCAGTGAACCGTATCCTCATCCTCACAGGCCGCAAAGGTACAGGTAGAATACAGCAGATACCCTCCGGGCTTTAACATCCGCACTGCCTGAGAAAGGATCTGCCTCTGGATCGGAGCATAATACGAAGGTCCGTGTTCCTGCCAGCTTTTGATCAAATCCGGATCCTTCCGAAACATGCCTTCTCCTGAACAGGGGGCATCCACAAGAATCTTATCGAAAAACGGTCCAAAAACATCTGCAAGCTTTTCCGGAGTCTCGCTGGTTACGCACAAATTAGAAACTCCGGCCAGCTCCAGATTCTTCAGCAGAGCCTTTGCCCGGGAATTGCTGATGTCATTGGATACTAAAAGCCCCTGTCCCTTCAGCCGCGCTCCCAGCTCTGTGCTTTTCCCTCCAGGCGCTGCACAGAGATCCAGAACCCGATCTCCTGGCTCAACGGGAAGAAGGGCAGCAGGAGCCATCGCACTGGGCTCCTGCAGATAATAAAGCCCTGCATAATAGTAGGGATCCCTGGCTGGTCTGTCCTGATCCCCAATATAATATCCATTGCCCGTCCACAGAACCTGCTCCGTTCCGTAAGGACTTATGGACTTCCAGGTTTCCGCAGTCAGTTTTCCTGTATTGATGCGCAGTCCCTGATGAGGATTTTCCTCATAGCTGGCCAGCCAGGCGCTGTACTCCCCGCCCAGAAGCTCCTTCATGTTTTCTAAAAATGTTTCCGGAAGTTTCATCAATCGCATATATTCCTTTCAGGCGAAATTTTATTTAGTATACCACAGATTCAGGTTCATTGAAACTGCTGGACGCATAAATCCCCCGGTGTCTTCATAAAAAATAATAACATTGTAGCCGGAGATTCTCCCATGACTGTCAAAACCATCCCCATTGTCCTTTTAGGACTGGTGCTTGCTTTTCCCGCCTTAGCCGTCCAGGGCGCGTCCGAGGGGCTGCTTTTATGGTATCAGACCGTGCTTCCTGCCCTGGCGCCTTTTCTGATTCTCACACAGCTTCTCACAGTCTCAGGCGGCGCCGGGCTGCTTGTAAAACCTGTTTATCCCCTGGTTTCCCGTCTGTTCCATGTTTCCGCATCTGGGACCTATATTCTCCTTTGCGGGCTGCTCTGCGGTTATCCTCTGGGGGCAAAGCTGTGCGGCGATTATTTCCGTCAGGGAAAAATCTCACAAAAGGAAGCCCAGTATCTCCTGGCCTTCTGCTGCCATCCCAGTCCCATGTTCCTTCTTGGCTATGTCAGGCAGCAGCTTCCGGTTGGCACCAATTCCAGTCTGCTTCTGCTTTCTGTCTGCCTTCCGGTTCCCCTTCTGTCCTTTCTGGCACAAAAGCTGTACCAGCCTCAAACTGGCGGACAAAGGACTTCCTCTCCCGTCCGCCTGGAAACTGCGCCTGTTTGTCTGGAGTCCATTCTTTTATCCTCCGCAGAAACCATGGTTCTTATCGGCGGCTGTATGATGATGTTTTCCATCTTTGCCCTGTGGATTCGGCAGCTTTCCATTCTTCCCGTCCGCCTCCAGGCCCTTGTTGCCGGAGCAGTGGAAATGACCACAGGAATCCATCAGATCTCCACGGTATTTCCAGAATACACAGCTGTTGCCCCTGCGCTGTCTGCTGCTGCCTTTGGAGGGATCTCCGGTATTTTTCAGACAAAAAGTGTCCTTTCTGATTCCCTCATACCAGAAAAACACTCGCAAGAAGGCCTTCCTGTGACATCAAAAAATGCCGGAGGGCTGTCCATCCGGCATTATGTACTGTGGAAACTCATTCACGCGGGACTCACCTGCATAGCGGCACAGCTGCTCTTCCATCTCATGCAGCCGCTTGGGCTGTAAGAAGAATTACTGCTGCTCTTCTTCCTGTACAGGCTCCTCTGCCGGAGCAGAAATACTTCCGGACAGCTCATTGCGGTTATTGGTAACAATATCATAGCTTTCCTGCATGGAAGCGCGGAAAGAATCAAAACGTCCCTGAGCTTCTTCGATAGAATGGTTAATGATTGCCTGCAGACTCTGCAGCATACTGTCTGTGTAATCAATCGAGCCCTGACGAACGCTGTTGGCCTCATCTACTGCATTGTCAATAATTGCCTGAGCCTGCTGCTGTGCTTCCTCAATAATCTGATTGGCATTGGCATAAGCCATCTGCATGATCTCATGCTCATTTACCAGTTCATTGGTCTGCTGGGTTGCATCCTTTAAAATGGCATCTGCCTGCGCGCGGGCATCATTCAAAATAGCATCCTGATTGCTGATAATCTTCTGGTACTTCTTTATCTCGTCGGGAATCCGAAGACGAAGTTCAACCAACAGCTCCTCCAGCTCCTCTTTATTGACCAGAATCTTGGTTGTGGAAAGGGGCTGAAACTTACAGCTGTCAATATATTCTTCGATTTCACCGATTAACTGTTCAATTCTACTCATGTTTCTTCTCCTCACTTCTATGTGTACTTGGCTGCAGCCATTATTTTCCGAGCTTTTGCTTTACCTGAACAGCAATATCTGGATGAAGGAACGCACTGATATCCCCATCATAATATGCAATCTCCTTCACAATGCTGGAGCTCAGGTAGGAATACTTCAGATTCGTTGTCAAAAATATCGTGTCAATATCAGGGGCAATTACCCGGTTGGTCTGCGCCATCTGAAGCTCGTATTCAAAATCTGTAATAGCCCGCAGACCTCTCACAATCACATCGGCACGGCACTGGTGGACAAAATCAACCAAAAGCCCGTCAAAGGAACGAACCTCAATATTTTCCAGATGTGACGTAATACTCTTTATCATATTAACACGTTCTTCCACAGAAAACAACGGAGTTTTTGAATTATTCTGCAAAACTCCAATGATTACATGATCAAACATACGGGCAGTACGCTCGATAATATCCATATGTCCCAGGGTCACAGGATCAAAGCTACCTGGATAAACTGCTGTCGCCATATCATTCACCTCGATAGACAAACACATGACGGTTTGTCTTGTATTGTTTATTTTTTTCCATAAGAAAGCCCATGGATTCCAGATAGTCAAAGGAGGTCTCCAGAGATGCTTCTATAATAATGGTACTCTGTTTATCAATCAGAGCAGATGTCTCCAGGCAGGAAAGTGCCTGACGCTCCAGCTCCTGATTGTAGGGAGGATCCATAAAAATATAATCAAACCGGTATTTGCCCTCTAACCGCTTTAAGGCAGAAAGCGCGTCGCAATTCATCACCAGAGCCTGTTCTTCCAGCTTCGTGGCCTTTAAATTCTCCCGGATAATCTCTGCCGCCTTTGGATTTTGCTCTACAAATACCGCAAATCCGGCGCCGCGGCTTAGTGCCTCAATTCCAATTCCACCGCTTCCGGCAAACAAATCCAAAAAACAGCAGTCTGCCAAATCGTACTGAAGCATATTAAAAAGCGTTTCCTTAATCCGATCCTGAGTGGGCCGGGTGTCCATTCCTTCCAGAGTTTTTAACGGAACCCGTCTTGCCTTTCCGGCTATCACACGCATAGCATAACTCCTTCAAACTTTTTCATGTACCATTATATAGTTAAAATTCAGGTTGCACAAGCAGTTTATTTACAAAAAATAGAAAAATCCCGGAGCTTTCTGCCCCGGGATTCCTCCTCCTGTTTGATTGAAACAGAAAAATCGGCTGAAAGTCAGGCCTTACTTACCGGCCATCTGCTTCTCCTGAGCTTCAATCATTTTCTTAACCATATAACCGCCCACAGATCCATTCTGTGCGGAAGTCAGGTTTCCGTTGTAGCCGTTGGATAAGGGAACGCCCAGTTCGTTTGCAACTTCCATTTTGAAACGATCCAGTGCCTCTTTTGCCTCAGGTACCTCTGCTCTGTTAGAAGATTTGCTTGCCATAAGTGTAGTCTCCTTTCAAATTCGCCTGTCATGGGACAGGCGAACGCTTGCGCTCTTTTCCTGCCTCACGACCGGTTTGTTTTTTGTTACGTTCCTAGTATATGTACGAAACAGAATAATACACTGGCATCTTCTGTGTGTTTTGTCAAAATATAGCAGTCCTGAAAGAAAGCATATCTTTCACTTTTTTCCTGCCATTCTTTGTGCTATAATTCTAAGTAAATCGGAACCGCCGTCTTCTCTTCCTGCTATTTTGTCGGGAGAGTTGGGCAGTCCCAAACAGCTATCATTTCATAAAACGAAAGGACAGAAACGATTATGGCATGGAAAAAAGAAGCATTCGGCACTCTGGAAAACGGAGCAGCAGTCAGCAAATATACGCTGACCAATGAAAATGGCGTATCTGCCGCATTTACAGATCTGGGCGGCACCTGGCTGGAGATGAAGGTTCCGGATCGGAACGGAAAACTGGCAGACGTATTGTTAGGGTACGATTCCGTAGAAGATATTCTGACAAAAAGCGGTCATCTGGGAGAAATTGTGGGCCGCAATGCGAACCGGATCGGAGGCGCAGCCTTTACTTTAAATGGCATTACCTATGCCCTTGTGATAAATTCCGGAAGCAAAAACAATCTCCACAGCGGCCCGGATTTTTACAGAAGCCGTCTCTGGGATGCTGATGTAGAGGAAACCGGTCTTGGTACCAGAATTACCTTTTCCCTGTTCAGCCCTGACGGAGATCAGAACTATCCCGGCAATGCCAATATTGCCGTCAGCTATACTCTGACTCCGGACAACAGTCTCCGTCTGGATTATCTGATGGTTTCCGATGCAGATACCATCGCCAATTTTACAAACCACGCTTACTTCAATCTGGCCGGTCACGATGCGGGAAGCGTCCTGACACAGAAGGTATGGATTGATGCAGATACTTATACCATTCCAGATGCAGAATCCATTCCCACCGGAGTTCTGGAGCCTGTCAAGGGAACTCCCATGGATTTTACAGAATTAAAAACCATTGGCGATGAGATTGACGCAGATTATGAACCCTTAAAAAATGCCGGCGGCTACGATCATAACTGGGTTCTGAACCATGCCCCCGGCGAGCTGGCACTTTCTGCCAGAGCCGTGGATGAGGCAAGCGGACGAACCATGGATGTGTATACGGATCTTCCCGGCATTCAGTTCTATACAGCAAATGGTCTGAAGGGACAGATTGGAAAGGGAGGAGTCCTTTATGATCCACGGTACGGATACTGCTTCGAAACTCAGTATTTCCCGGATGCTGTCAATAAACCCCAGTTTGCTTCTCCCATTGTAAAAGCAGGCGAGGAATACAAAACCACTACCATTTATCATTTTGATGCAGAATAATCCATGCCTCAATGATTCTTTACTGACAATCAAACATATCCTTGCTTTCTGCCGCCAGTCCAAAAATGCTGGCGGCAGTTATTTTTCTCTGGCGCGCAGTGCGCATCCCTATGGAGCGTTTTTATATCATAGGACGCAATTTCTATGAGCAAAAAAGAAGCTCGCTTGCGAGCTTCTCCGCCTGCGGCGGGTCGCTTCTGCGACAAAACTCTCTTCCGCCGCATGGCGATCCTCGCGGAGCGTTTTTATGTCATAGGACGCAATTTCCTATGACAAAAAACGGACTCCAAAGAGTCCGCATTTTTTATTTTATTTTGCTGCAATATATCCCTGAGCAGTCAGAAGCTCTGCACAGAGAACTGCTCCGCCGGCTGCGCCGCGGACAGTATTATGAGACAGGCCGACGAACTTATAGTCATAAACCGTATCCTCTCTCAGACGGCCTACAGAAATTCCCATTCCGTTTTCAAAATCTACATCCAGAGATACCTGGGGACGGTTGTCCTCCTCCAGATACTGAATAAACTGCTTCGGTGCGCTGGGCAGCTCTAATTCCTGAGGAAGTCCCTTAAAGCTTACCAGACGATCAATCAGCTCCTCTTTGGTTGGCTTTTTACGGAATTTTACAAATACGGCAGCTGTATGTCCGTTTAATACAGGAACACGGATGCACTGGCAGGTAATCACCGGCTCAGCAGCCTTGACAATTACTCCGTCCTCAATCTTACCCCAGATTCTCAGAGGCTCCTGCTCGCTCTTTTCTTCCTCGCCGCCAATGTAGGGGATGATATTTCCCTCCATCTCCGGCCAGTCCTGGAAGGTCTTTCCTGCGCCGGAAATTGCCTGGTAGGTTGTAGCTACCACTTCATAGGGTTCAAACTCCTTCCATGCTGTCAAAGCAGGTGCATAGCTCTGAATGGAGCAGTTGGGTTTTACTGCAATGAAGCCTCTGGTGGTGCCCAGACGTTTTTTCTGGAATTCAATCACCTGGAAATGCTCCGGGTTAACCTCCGGAACAACCATGGGAACATCAGGAGTCCAGCGGTGTGCGCTGTTATTGGAAACAACGGGAGTCTCTGTCTTTGCATACGCCTCCTCAATAGCCTTAATCTCATCTTTTGACATATCAACGGCACTGAATACAAAATCTACGCTGGCAGCTACCTTCTCTACCTCGTTGACATTCATAACAACCAGCTTCTTTACTGCCTCAGGCATAGGAGTCGTCATTTTCCAGCGTCCGCCTACTGCCTCCTCGTAGGTCTTTCCGGCAGATCGGGGGCTGGCTGCAACCGTGACTACCTCATACCATGGATGATTCTCCAACAGGGAAATAAATCTCTGGCCTACCATACCAGTAGCGCCTAATACACCGACTTTTAACTTCTTTTCCATAATTGTACACTCCTTATTCTCCTCATATTGCAGTCCCCGGATGCGCCGGCTGTTTCTTATGGCCTGTTCGGAAACCACGGTAAAAACATGTGACCTATACTACTCCTATTTCAGAAAAAAATCAAGAGGAATTCGCGAGAAAAATACATTTGTTTTTATCACGAGGACATATTCTCTTTCATGAACACAGTTGTTCGCCGCACAAAGACTTCCCTTCATATCTGCTTACAGTCTTACCTTGCTTCCTTTTCCATCCCGCTTTGCTATTTTCAGGCGGTTTAAATGAACCTCTTTCTTTTTATAAGTAATCACCGGATTCTGGCTGACAAAATAAATCTCCTCCAGCGCCTCACCCTCGCTCATACGAATGCCCCGCACACCGCGGGAAGCCTTCTTCATCTCCGGAATCTCCTCCATGGAAAACCGCAGGAACACATCTCCCGTCGTCTGAAGAACCAGATCTGTTTCTGTTCCAACTACCCGGATTACAGCTACCTGATCTCCTTCCTGAAGCTTGGTCGCCACTACCGTCCGGTTATTTGTGATAAATTCCTCAGCAGGCACCTGCTTCAGCATACCCATTCTGGTAGCAAACAGAAGCATCTGTCCTGTCAGACGGCCAAAACAGGTAAGAAATACAATCTCCTCCCTGCTGCCGTCATATTTACTTACGTTATCAATCGGCGTGCCCTTGTCACGAAGCTTGCCGAAAGGAATTTCCATAACCTTTACCTGGTGAAGACTTCCTGTGTTGGTAAAAATACAGATCTTATCTGTATTCAGACAGGGAATCCTGTGCTTGTACTCCTGATCTACTGTTTCCTGATTTCGCTCATAAGTCTGCCGATCCAGGAGCTTGCAGTAACCGAACCGATCCATAACAAACACAACCTCCTGCACCTCCATCGGCGCCTCTTCATAAACAGCTTCTTTGCCGTCTTCAATCACTGTGCGGCGGGAAACAGCAAACTCTTCCTGAATTTGTTTCAGATCCTCCTGAATCACCTGATTCATGGCATCGCGGCTTTTCAAAATCTTCTCATACCGGGCAATTTTCTTCAGGCATTCCTTGTATTCCTTCTCCAGCGCCATGATTTCCAGGCCAATCAGCTTGTAAAGCCGCATTTCCAGAATGGCTGCCGCCTGCTTCTCTGTAAAATGGAGCTGTCTGGCGTCCTCTTCAAAACCGGGGTGCTTAAACTGAATTCTGGATATGTCTCCATACATCAGACATGCCTTCGCATCCTTCAGATTTTTTGATCCCCTTAAAATGGCAATGATCAGGTCAATCACATTACAGGCCTGAATCAGTCCTTCCCGAATCTCCTTCCGCTCCAGCTCCTTATCCAGAAGAGCCTGGTATTTGCGGGTCGTATTCTCATACTGGAACTCCAGGTAATGATCCAGAATCCCTTTCAAATTCAGAGTCTCCGGCCGTCCATGGGCAATCGCCAGCATATTGACGCCAAAGGTATCTTCCAGCTTCGTTTTTTTATAAAGGATATTTTTAATCTTGTCAATGTCCGCATCCTTTTTCAGCTCCAGAACAATGCGGATTCCTTCTTTGCTGGACTGGTTGGAAATATCTACCACATCTGTCAGCTTCTTACTTTCCACCAAATCGGCCACATCCATCAGAAATTTGTTAATGCCCGCGCCAATCATAGTATAGGGAATTTCGCTGATGACTAACTTATCACGATCTGCCTTTCTCCGCCCCAGCTCTACCTCAATTTTTCCGCGGAGCTTAATTTTTCCGACACCTGTTTCATAAATTTCCTTCAGATCCTTTTTGTTTGCAATAATACCCCCGGTAGGAAAATCCGGGCCGGGAAGATATTCCATCATCTGAGCAACATCCATTTGCGGCTGATCAATATAAGCCTGAACCAGCTCTACCACCTCGCCCAGATTATGAGGCGGAATGCTGGTGCTCATTCCTACGGCAATTCCCTCAGAACCATTGATCAAAAGGTTGGGGACCCGCACCGGAAGAACCTCCGGCTCCTTTTCCGACTCATCGTAGTTGGGAACAAAATTTACGGTCTTGTCCAGATCCTTCAGGTAAACCTCTTCTGCAAATTTCTGAAGCCGCGCCTCTGTATAACGCATGGCTGCTGCACCGTCTCCCTCAATGGAACCGAAATTTCCGTGTCCGTCTACCAGGGCCATACCCTTTTTAAATGCCTGCGACATGACAACCAGTGTATCATAAATGGAACTGTCGCCGTGAGGATGATATTTACCCATGGTATCGCCTACAATACGGGCCGATTTCCGGTGCGGCTTATCATGCCCCAGCTTCAGCTCACTCATATCATAAAGAACCCGGCGCTGAACCGGCTTTAAGCCGTCCCGGGCATCAGGAATGGCCCGCGCAGTAATGACACTCATGGAGTAATTCAGATAGCTGCGCTGCATTTCCTCTGAAAATTCTGTTGTTAATATTTTTTCCGCCATGATCCTTCTCCTTCTTATGCGTCAATTTCCGCTTCTTCTGCGTGGTCGTAAATAAATTTCCGTCTGGGGGGAACGTCACTGCCCATAAGCATTTCCGTTACCTCTGAAGCCATGCGGGCATCCTCAATCTCCACCCGTTTCAGAACCCGGTGCTCCGGATCCAGGGTTGTCTCCCAAAGCTGCTCTGGATCCATCTCACCAAGACCCTTGTACCGCTGCAGGCGGAACTCCCCTGTGTGTGTTTTCCGGTAACGCTCCAGCTCCTTGTCATCATAAAGATACTGCTCCTGCCCTCTGGAAGGAATCACCTTATAGAGCGGCGGCATGGCAATAAACACATGGCCATTATAAATCAGCTCCGGCATAAAACGGTATAAAAAGGTCAGAAGAAGGGTATCAATATGGCTGCCGTCCACATCCGCATCCGTCATCAGAATAATTTTATGATACCGAAGTCTGGAAATATCAAAATCATTGCCGTAGCCCTCGGAAAAACCGCAGCCAAAGGCATTGATCATGGTTTTAATCTCCGCATTTGCAAGCACCTTGTCCATAGAAGCCTTCTCCACGTTCAGGATCTTTCCACGGATAGGAAGAATGGCCTGATACATTCTGTTTCTGGCTGTCTTGGCAGAGCCGCCTGCAGAATCTCCCTCGACAATAAAAATTTCACACTTCTCCGCATCCCGGCTTTCACAGTTAGCCAGCTTTCCATTGCTGTCAAACGAAAATCTGGATTTGGTCAGCATATTGGTCTTTGCCTTTTCCTCTGCCTTCCGAATTTTCGCAGATTTTTCAGCACAGGCAATCACCGATTTTAAGACCTCTACATTCCGGTCAAAATAATGCTGCAGCAAATCTCCCGTAACCGTGAAAACCGCCTTCGTCGCATCGGCGCTGGCCAGCTTGGTTTTTGTCTGGCCCTCGAAAATCGGATCCGGATGCTTCACTGCCACAATGGCTGTCATTCCATTTCTGGTATCTGCGCCGGTAAAGTTGGGATCCTTTTCTTTCAGGATTCCCAGCTCCCTGGCATAGGAATTGATCAGCTGAGTAAATCTTGTTTTAAAGCCAACCAGATGGGTACCGCCCTCCTGGGTAAAAATATTGTTGCAGAAGCCCAGAATATTTTCTTCAAAGGTATCTACAAACTGAATGGCAACCTCCACCTCGATTTTGTCAATTTCACTTTTAAAATAAACAGGATCATGAACGGCATTTTTTCCGTTGTTGATTTCCTTTACATAAGAAATAATTCCTTCCGGCTCATGATAAACAACCTCCTCCTCTTCTCCTGCCCTCCGGTTGGCATAGCAGATGGTCAGTCCGGGGTTCAGATAAGAAGTCTCGTGAAGACGGCTTTTCAGCCAGTCTGCCTTAAACCGTGTCTTTTCAAAAATTTCTCCGTCCGGAAGAAAATTAATCTCTGTTCCAGTCTCCTTTGTCCTTCCCAGAGTAGGAAGAAGGCCATTTTCCAGGGAAATTACCGGAATCCCCCTTTCATAGGCATCGTGATGAATATAACCGTTTTTATAAACCTTCACATCCATCCGGGCAGATAACGCGTTCACCACAGAAGAACCTACGCCATGAAGTCCTCCGCTGGTTTTATAGGCGTCATTGTCAAATTTACCTCCTGCATGAAGCGTAGAAAGAACAATTCGCTCTGCAGATACACCCTTTTTATGCATTTCAACAGGAATGCCACGACCACTGTCCCTTACGGTGCAGGAACCGTCCGCCTCCAGCGTTACCCAGATCTGGCTGCAGTATCCGGCCAGGTGCTCGTCCACCGCATTGTCTACGATCTCATAGATCAGATGGTTCAGTCCCTTGGTGCCTACGCCTCCGATATACATGCCGGGCCGCTTGCGGACTGCCTCCAATCCTTCCAGCACGGTAATACTGTCTGCATTATATTGTGTCTTTGCCATGATATTCCTCCATTATTTCCTGTAATCCCATGCTATTATAAACAAAATGCCAGGCAAATTGCAAGCCTTCCTTTAAAAAAAGTTCGAACATATGTTTTATTTTATAAAAATCCCCTGTTCCGTCACAGCACTTTCCTGTGATCGAAAAAACCTGCAGAATCCGAACGATGTCAGATCACGCAGGTTTTTTGATTATAAAACTTTATTTAAGAAGCTGATGGTTCTCTCTTCCTTTGGATGAGAAAAAATTTCCTCTGGAGTTCCTTCCTCCACAATATAACCACCGTCCATGAAGATTACCCGATCGGCAACCTCTCTGGCAAAGCCCATCTCATGGGTTACAACAACCATGGTCATTCCCTCTGCTGCCAGCTGTTTCATAACCTCCAGCACCTCTCCCACCATTTCCGGGTCAAGGGCGCTGGTTGGCTCGTCAAACAGCATAATATCCGGATTCATTGCCAGAGAACGTGCAATAGCCACCCTCTGCTTCTGTCCGCCGGAAAGCTGAGCCGGATAAGCGTCCGCTTTATCTGCCAGCCCTACCCGGGACAGAAGATCTCTGGCCTTTTCCTCTGCTGCCTTCTTATCCATAATCTTCAGCTCAGTAGGAGCCAGCGTAATGTTATCCAAAACAGTCAGATGGGGAAACAGATTAAAATGCTGGAATACCATACCGATGTTTTCCCGAACCTTATTAATATTCACATTCGGATCTGAGATGGGATGGCCGTCTACGATTACCTCGCCTGCTGTAATCTTTTCCAGGCGGTTTAAGCACCGCAGAAAGGTACTCTTTCCAGAACCAGAAGGACCAATGAGGCAGACAACCTCTCCCTCCTTCACCTCCAGGCTGATTCCCTTTAAAACCTCCAGCTTTCCAAAATTCTTTTTTAAATGCGTAACGGAAATTTTACTGTTTTCCATAAGATACCTTCCTTTCTACTATCACTGCAATCCTGGAAAGGATGGTGCAGATCACCAGGTAATACAGGGCAACTGCCACCCAGATAGCCATAACCAGAGAAGCCGAGTTGGCGGCAATAATCTTACCGTTCTGAGTCAGCTCCCGGATTCCGATTATAGAAATCAGGGAGGTATCCTTCATGGAAATAATAAACTGATTGATGATGGAGGGCATCATGGTACGGAATGCCTGGGGAAGAATGATCTTGCTCATAGCCTTTCCATAAGGAAGTCCCAGACTGCGGGCCGCTTCCATCTGCCCTTTGTCAATGGCTTCAATACCGCCACGGATAATCTCTGCCATATATGCGCCTGCATTGAGGCTTAAAGTCACGGCGCCTGCCGTAAAATTCCCACCGATGGCGCCCCAGCTAAAGCCATAAGGACGCAGCACCTGGCTGAGACCATAGAAAATAATCATAGTCTGAACCATCAGAGGGGTACCGCGGATAATGTCAATGTAAATATTGGCAATTACCTTTAAAGGCTTTATGCCGGAAACTTTAAACAAGCCAAAGATTACACCCAGTATCGTGGCAAAAAACAAAGATACTGCCGTAAGCTTCAGGGTTTCGCCCAGTGCAACGTTAAAGGACGGAAAATATTTAATCAGTACGTCTATTACAGCCATTTCATCATCACCTTATTTGTCATTATTTAGAGATATAAGTATTTAAAATCTCATCGTATTTGCCGCTGTCCTTGATGTTCTTAAGACCAGCGTTGAACATCTCTACCAGCTCTGTATTCTGACCCTTCATAACAGCAAAGCCGTAAGAATTGCCGTTTTCCATAGGAAGCGGAAGCTTAAAGGCAACGCCTCTGGAAATCTCATAGCCCAGTACCGGGTAGTCCTCAAAGCAGGCTACGGAGTTGCCGGCTAAAACGTCCTGATACATACTGGAGGAATCCTCAAACTGGTTGATGGTAAAGCCATACTGCTCTGCAATAGACTCTGCAAAGGAGCAGCCCTCAGTACCGATCTTTGCTGCTACTGTTTTATCTTTCAGATCCTCATAAGATGCGATATCGGAATCTGCATTAACTGCCATACCAACGCCGGAATCGTAGTAGGGCTCAGAGAAATCATACTTTTCTTTTCTTTCATCTGTAATAGACATGCCGGCAATCACTGCATCATACTCTCCTGCCTCCATACCGGTACATGCGGCGGAGAAACCTGCTACAACCAGCTCATATTCAAAGCCCTGATCCTCAGCAATCGCCTTCAGAATATCCAGGTCAATACCAACCATCTCCCCCTTATCATTCTCAAACTCAAAGGGTGCAAAGGTTGTATCTGTTGCAATTTTGTAAACCTTACCGTCTGCAGCTTCTGTATCTGCCGCTTCTGTGTCTGCTGCAGCCGTATCTGCCGCTGTGGTATCAGCCGCGGTAGTATCAGCTGCCTTCGTCTCTGCTGCTGTGGTTTCCTTTGTGTTTCCACCACATGCAGTCATGGATGCTGCCATTACAGCTGCCATAGTAAGTGCTAACGCCTTTTTCATCATAATCAATTCCTCCTCATTTTCTTGTGATATAAAAAAGAAGCTCGCTCGCGAGCTTCTCCGCCTGCGGCGGGTCGCTTCTGCGACAAAATTATCTTCCGACGCATGGCGATCCTCGCGGAGCGTTTTTATGTCATAGGACGCACTTTCCTATGACATAAAAAAGGACAACGTAAATAAATACGATGTCCCCCTTGACTAATGGCTCGCTCAGCCATGTCTGAAATTCTAGCACAGAAATACGTGCAAGTCAAGCAGTTGTTGTTATTACAACTAAAAAGTTGTGATCATTTTCTGCTCTTCCAAATAAGCCAGAATATCTGCAGCATTCGTATCTGGCTTTACCTTTTCCATTGCCTTTTCAATGATTCCGTTTTCATCAATAAGATAGGTACTGCGCACAACTCCCATGGATACCTTTCCATACAGCTTTTTTTCTTTCCAGACATCATAAGCCTGAATTGCCGTAAGCTCCGGATCTGATAAAAGAAGAAAGGGAAGCTGATACTTGGCCGCAAAGTTGCTGTGAGATTTTACGCTGTCTTTGCTGATTCCTATTACAGTGACTCCCAGTTCTCTGAATTTGTCATAAGCGTCTGCAAAAGCGCAGGCCTGTCTGGTACATCCCGGAGTACTGTCCTTCGGATAAAAATACACGACAGTCTTTCTGCCTGCAAAATCAGACAGGCTTACCTGATTTCCATCCTTGTCAGACAGCGTAAACTCCGGCGCTTTGGTTCCCGGTGCCAACATAAGCAATTCCTCCTTGCTCTAACATAAACTTTTATGAAAATCATAGGACAACTATCCTCGTTTGTCAATAGACTTTACGCGGTCTGGCATTCCAGCCCCTTCACCGCCTTTTCCAGCTGCCTCATTGCCTTTTCCAATACCGAACGGGGACATGCCGCATTTAACCGCATATAGCCGCTTAAACTTCTCCCAAAGGTATCTCCCTCGTTAAGACCAAGTCCTGCCTTTTCAATCATAAACTTCCGAAGTTCCTCATTATTAAGCCCCAGCTTTCTGCAGTCCAGCCACACCAAATAGGTAGCATCTGGAATATTAGGTTTGATCTGCGGAATATGCTCCTGACAGTAATCGCGAATAAATTCAAAGTTTCCATCCAGATACACCAGCAGCTGTTCTAACCACTCCTCTCCTTCTTGAAAAGCCACCTCCATCGCCACAGAACTGAAGGCATTATTGCGATGAATGTCCATAGCAGCCCAGAACTGATCAAACGCTTGTTTCATTTCCAGATCTGGAAACACGGTTGTAGATGCCTGAAGGCCAGCCAGATTAAAGGTTTTCGTTCCAGAAATGCAGCTGATTACCTTTTTTCCGATTTCCTCTGAAACAATGGCTGTAGGCGTATGCTTTTTTCCGTGAAAAATCAAATCAGAATGGATCTCATCGGACACCAGAAGTACATCATTGGCAATACAGATATCTGCCATTTTCTTCAGCTGTTCCCTGGTCCATACAATTCCCAAGGGATTATGCGGACTGCACAGAAGGAACACCTTTGCCTCTTCTGCCTTTTTCTCAAAGTCTTCAAAGTCAATGGACCATACTCCATCCTGCTCCACCAGCTGATTTTCCAAAACCTGACGACTCAGAGACTCAGTAATATCGTAAAATTCTGAATACACTGGAGTCTGAATTAAAATCTTGTCTCCGGGCTTGGTGAACACCTGCATAATTCCTGCAAGAGCAGGAACCACGCCCAAACTCCAGCTTGCAAGCTTCGGATCAATCGTCCACCCATTCCGCCGCTCCTGCCAGGAGCAGATTGCCTTAAAATAACTGTCTGGACGGGAGGTATAGCCCCAGATACCTTCTTCTGCCTTTTTCTTCAAAGCATCAATAATAGGCTGTGCCGTTTTAAAATCCATATCCGCTACCCAAAGAGGAATTACATCCATGGTTCCGAATTTTTTCATTCGTTCATCGTATTTAGATGAACGGTTGGTACTGCGGTCAATCACCTGATCAAAATCATACTTCATTTTTGCCACCTTTCCCATTCTGCTTCAAAATTCTATGCCGGATCACAAAAGCCGGGGGCATATCCCCCGGCCCATGTTTATTCATCTGCCTGTTTAGGACGGAATCCATGCGCCGTCTGCGCCTACCTGATATCCATCCGGTGTTGTGGTATTTGTAAGCAAATGACCTCTGGTTCCGTCAGAAACCTCATGGAAATAGTACCATTTCCCATCAATCTGATGCCATCCCGTATACATATGGCCTCTGGTTCCATCTGCTGCGGAATGCAGATAAAATACCTGATCATCCAGCTGCAGCCAACCGCTCGCCATATTGCTGTTCGCATCAAAATAGTACCAGGAATCTACCCCTCCCCAGTGCACCAGCTGCCAGCAGGAGGTTGCAAGATTTCCGTCAAAATAAGTAAAGGTCCAGTTCCCGTCTGGACGCTGCAGCCAGTATCCGTCAGCTGCATCTGAAACAGTTCCAACCGGCGGTGCAGACTCTGCATAAGCACAAAGCGGTGCTGCCACAGTCATCGCTGCTGCTGCCAGCAAGGCTGTGATCATTCTGCGGCCTGCCTTGCTGCGTGTGAAAAGACTTTTTCTCATAAAATCTCCTTTCTTTTGCAGTTTTCCGTCAACTGCATCTCTTGTTCTGAATTATAGCACAAAACTGCAGAAGGAAAAATATCCTCTTTTGCGGAAATTTAAGAAGAAATGTATACACTTTTCACAAAAATAACATTCATTTTATGAAACCAGAGCATTTTTATGTTATAGAATGCGCTTTTAAATTAGTGATGTCCGCCGCACTCATCTGCATGCTCATGGTTATGGCAGATAGATCCAGTAGAAATCAGCTCACCCTTTAAATAGGTCTCTACAGCTGCTCTTGCATCTCCCTGAACACCTACAATCACTTCTACGCCGCGTTCATTGAAAATATCCACTGCGCCGCCGCCCATACCGCCGGAAATAATCACCTGAGCCCCATTGTCTGCCAGGAAGTTCGGCAAAAAGCCTGGACGATGACCAGGATTGGGGACAGAATTTTCAGAAATAATCTTTCCATCCTCTGTGTCAAAAAAGATAAAGTTCTCACAATGTCCAAAATGTCCTGCTACACTGTTTCCCATAGCTGCTACTGCAATTTTCATATTCCTTACTCCTTTATATTTAATAAATTTGCTGTAACGATTCAAGTGGATACTCCGTCCTGAACAGTTACAGTTTGATAACATTTTGATAGATCTCCTGCAGCGCATTTCTGGCTGGACAGTCGATGTCTGCAAGGGTTTTTCCCATATTGATCGCCTCAGAAGCAGACTTATCATATGGGATCTGTCCGACAAACGGAATCTGCTCTTCCTGACAGAACTGCCTGATCTCCTCTGTATGCTCTGGGCTTACATCCCACTTATTGACACAGACTGCCAGCTTTGCCTGCAGATTTTCGGCTGTTTTTACCAGCCTCTTTAAATCACTGATTCCAGAAAAACTTGGTTCTGCCACTACCAGAACCAGATCCATACCGCTGATAGAGGCAATGACTGGGCATCCAATTCCTGGAGAGCCGTCTATCACAGCAAGCTCTGTTTCCGGAGCATGCTTCAGCATCGCCATTTTCACCTCAGTAACCAGCTTCCCCGAATTTCCACGCCCCATTTTTAAAGCGGCTGTGGAAAACACGCCGTCCTCCAGATACAGCTCTTTTCTTCCCGCCACATCCTTTTCCAAAGTTACTGCCCCTGAAGGACATACATAAGAACAGACGCCGCAGCCTTCACAGGCATATTCATTTACCCGAAACCTGCCTTCACAGGGAATCAGGGCAGAAAAACGGCAGTGGGACCGGCAGGTTCCGCAGCCTGTGCATTTTTCCGGATCAATCACTGCCTTATCTCCTCCCAGAAAGGGAGTCACCTCAGGCTTTCCTCTCCGCTCTGCTACCAGGTGAAGGTTGGGGGCATCCACATCACAGTCCGCAATCGCCCTCGTCTGAGAAAAACGAATCAGAGCTGCCGCTGTCGTGGTTTTTCCTGTACCGCCCTTTCCGCTTAATATCAAAAGCCGCTTCATGATACACCTCCCATCTGCTGAATCTGCTCAAGAAGCTCAGAAAACAAATGGTTCATCTCCAGACTGTGGCTAGAAACAATTTGTCCTGTCGCTGCCAGAGCTGCAATATGGGAATCGTAAGGGATTCTGGCAAGAATCGGAAGCCCCTGCTCCCGACAGAACTGTTCCAGCGGTTCATAAGGAGCATCCTGTTTGTTAATCACAACGCCGCAGGGCTTTCCAAGAAGAGAAACCAGCTCATAAACCATCTGGAAATTATGAAATCCAAAAGCGGTCGGCTCTGCCACAAGAACACAGAAATCCGCATCCATGACACATTCCATCACACTGCAGGCGCTGCCTGGAGGACAGTCTAAAACGGTAAATCCGTCCGCCTGCTTCAGCGCCTCTCGAATAATCGGAATTCCCGAGGCTTCCCCCGGATTTAAAATTCCGGTTACTACCCGAACATTTTTTGCTGTTCCGATTTCCAGAATACCAACTGGCTTTTCTCTTTCTGTAATGGCATTTTCCGGACAAACCAGACTGCAGCCGCCGCAGCTGTGACAGACCTCGGAAAAAACCATCGGTTTTTCTTTGATATACATCAGAGCGTGAAACCGACAGAACTGTACACACTTTTTACATCCAGTACATCTTTCGGCATCAAAAACAGGAAGAAGCGTGCTTACCTGTGAGGAGGTCACCTGGCCGGGCTGAAAAAACAGATGTCCATTGGGCTCCTCCACATCACAGTCAATATAAACTGCCTGCTCTGCCACTGCTGCAAGATTCACTGCAGTCAGAGTTTTCCCTGCTCCGCCCTTTCCGCTTAAACAGGCAATCTTCACTGTACACCGTGAAAGCCGCCATGAAACTGAGTCAGCTCCTCAAGCCTTCCCTCCTCCAGCGCAGCCAGATCCTCCGCAGCGGCCTTATTTGCGGATTTATAAATTTTCATACCTGCTTCGTGAAAAACATCAGCAGCATTCTGTCCACAGCGGACGGTAATCAGATCAGTCACCTGATTGTCTACCAGAAACTGGGCAGCCTGAATCCCTGCCCCTCCCTGCGCCTGAGCTGCCGGGTTTTCTTCAATAACATCTATTCCATTTTCCCGAAACAAAAAATACGGCGCGCGAGCTAAAACAACGCACACATCCTGTTGATTCTCATCCAGGGGAACTGCTATTTTCATTCCTTCAACCTCCTTAAACAACCTTTGTTCACAGCGGCTGCGGTGTCTCCTGCAGCCTCCGCAGCCGCAGAAATCTTCTTTTCCGTCACAAAGCTGATAATCACCGCCTTCAATTTTCAGCGGCCGCCCGTCTACCAGCGCCTCTGCCAGCTTCTGTCTGGCAGAATTGTAGATCATCTGAACGGTAGTCCTTGCAACCTGCATATAGCTGCTGCACTCCTCCTGAGAAAATCCCTGCCGGTCAATCAGACGGATCGCCTCGTATTCGTCCACCGTAAGAATTACGGCAAAATCACAGGAACTGCTGCCTGCCGGAAAAAACTCCCGAATCTGAGGCATCTGACATACTTTTCTGCATTTCTTTGGTCTTGGCATACGAGCCTCCCTGTATTCCCTGTCGCTGTGCTGTTATACAAACTCATTTATGACATATGTCATTAACTATTTGGAGTATACCTCTATTTCTGGCATATGTCAATAACTTTTTCTTTTCAGCTGGTGTAAAAGCCGAAGAGGCAGCTCCATTACACATCCTTTCAAAGGATTCACAATCTGGCTGATACGAAGATTTCCCTGCAGGGATAAAAGCATCGCCGCCTGAGCATCCGTCAGTTCAAATTCCTCGGTCAGCCACCGATGCATTTTTCTTGCCGCTGCAAGGCTGCACTCATCCAAAGACACTGCCGCCGCAGTCGTACAGCAGGTATGTTCTGTCACCAGAAACGGCGTTGGCAAAAACCGCGGCTTTTTCAGCAGATTGACTTTCAATGTAACGCTGCCATTGACTTCAAGGCCGCAGATTGCTGTTTCCCCATCCCCCTGTACTCCATGCAGATCTCCTACAGACAGAAGCCCTCCAGGAACAGACACTGGAAGGTAAATCCGGCTTCCAATTCCCAAATCCTGAATATCCAGATTACCGCCATGTTCTCCCGGCTCTTCTGTAGAAATGGGCGCTCCTGACGGACAGGTTCCAATCACTCCGATCATCGGACGAAGCCGGATTTGAATATTTTGGAGCCAAAGCTGTCTACAGTAATATCCTGAACCTCAATTTCCAGCACGTCACCGGGTTCTGCCCCGCGAATATATAAAGGGCCTGTTACCGGGTTTCCTTCTGGCATTAGAAGCTTCGAATAATCCATACCATCTTTGATGATTCTCTTTCCATAACAGTCCATACAGTAAAATACCACGGTTTCCCCAGCATCCGCATATGCAGCCGGTTCTTCCTTCGAATCAAAAAAAATCCGGATATCCTCCGGTTTTATAATTTGAATGTTCTCAATCCACGCTTCTTTTTTCTTCCAGATTTCGCTCAGTTTTCTCGTAAATCATGTTATTTGCAAGAGGGAACCTCGCCCATGGCAGGTCTCCTCTGCAATAAAACTCGCTTCTGCTGCACGGCGCTCCCCGCGGAGCGTTTTTCTATCATAGAATGAACTTTCCTATAATAGAAAAATGCCGGAAGCACTCTGCCTCCGGCATAACCATATTTTCTTATTTTTCTTCCTTCAGCCCCAAAAATGCCGCCAGATTGCCTCGTTCATTTCCCGTTGTCCGGTGAGAGAATAAAAGCTCCGGATTACAGTGGGTGCAGATATCCGTTGTATGAATATTCTCCTGTTTCACACCTGCCTCCGCAAAAATAATCTCATTGGCCAGCCACAAATCCAGCTGATACTTTCCATTTTCTTTCTGATAGAAAAGCCTGTCATGCCAGGACTCGTCAAATGCCTTCCGGAATTCCTCCACAACCTCACCGCCTACTTCAAAGCAGTCCTGGCAAATGCTTGGGCCAATACAGGCAATTACATCCTCTGGATTGGTGCCATAGCTCTCTCTCATAGCATCCAGAGTTTTCTTTCCCATTCTGTTTACCGTTCCTCTCCATCCGGAATGGGACAAGCCAATAGCCCGGTGAACCGGATCCAGCAGATACAGAGGAACACAGTCTGCATAAAAGGTAACCAGAGTAATTCCCGGAACATTGGTAATAAGACCATCTACATCCTGATAATCCCGCGGCCGGACAATCCCTTTTCCCTCGTCCTCTTCCGTCACCTTTCTCACATGAGTAGTATGGGTCTGATAGGACAGAACCATTTTTTCCGGCGCCGTCCCAAGAATTTCTGCCATGCGGCGGTAATTCTCCATCACATGCTCCGGCTCGTCTCCTCTGGTAAAAGAAAAGTTCATAGAAGAAAAAACACCTTTGCTGACACCGCCTATACGGGTAGAAAAGCTATGGCTTACCAGACCGCTTTCCTCTAAAGCAGGAAAAGACAGCCAGACAACACCATTTTTTTCTTTTATATTTAATTGTTCTTTCGCCTGTTTCCGTTTCCATGACACCATAGCAGTAAACCTCCGTCTCCCGATTTTATTAAAACGCATCCCGAATCCAGGATACCTGAGCTCCAAGAATGCAGATCACATCAAATCTGCACCTTGTCTCCTCTCCATATCCACAGGTGTACAGATAATATTGAGCAGCGCTGCGGATACGACGCTGTTTGGACGGCGTCACTGCCTCAGCCGGATCTCCCATTGTCCGGCTGGAACGGTATTTTACCTCCACAAAAACAAGAACCGGGCCATCCCTTAAAATCAGATCAATTTCTCCCTGACGGCAGTAAAAATTCTGTTTGAGCAGCTTTAGTCCTGCCTTCTGCAGGTAGTCTGCAGCCATCTTTTCATAATGCTGTCCGGTACGGCGCTTATTTTCTGTATTCATCCCAGGCCCTGTCAATCTTCCTGCTTCAGAAGCTTCTTTAAAAAGCTCCTTCTGTGAATGGGACTGGGGCCGTATTCCAGAATTGCCGCTCTGTGTGCCGCAGTTCCATATCCTTTATGCTTTTTAAAGCCGTATTCCGGAAACAGCGCATCATACTCATCCATCATATGATCCCTGGTTACCTTTGCCATAATACTGGCTGCTGCTATGGATACACTTTTTGCGTCCCCTTTAACAATCGGGATCTGCTGAATTTCCACACCTGGAATTGTCACAGCATCATTCAGCAAAAGCTCCGGCTGTACAGAAAGACCGGCTATAGCCTGACGCATAGCTTCATAGGTTGCCTGAAGAATATTGATTTCATCAATCACATCCGGCCCTACAATGCCTACATTCCAGGCAATAGCCTTTTCCTGAATTTCAACAAACAGCTCCTCCCGTTTTTTCTCTGACAGCTTTTTTGAGTCATTTAAAAACAGAATTTCACAGTCTTTCGGAAGGATTACTGCTCCGGCCACCACCGGCCCCGCAAGAGGACCGCGTCCAGCCTCATCGATACCGCAGATCCCACTGCAGGCTGCATAGGTATCTTCATATTCCCTCATAGCTGCCAGGCGTTCCCGTTCCGCCTGGAGTTTTTCTTCCGTCAGTTTTCGCATGACTCCTCCATTTCCTCCGGGGGAAATTCCAGAGTAATCCTTCCCAGCCGTCCGCTCCTAAAATCGTCAATTACAATCGCTGCCGCCTTTCCGTAATCCGGTTCTCCGCCCTTTAACAGACAGCCTCTCACCTTTGCAATCTGAGAAAGCCATTCCAGCTCTGTCCGGCTTCCAGAAGAAACCTCCTTATCCTCATCCGGCAAATACCGCTGAGGTAAAATCTGCGGATAATAGGTTTCCAAAAAACGAATCAGCTCCATAGCCAGCTCGTCCTTATTTAAAATCTCATCATTAATAGAGCCGATAAAGGCAAGCAAAAGCCCTACCCTCTGATCCTCAAACCGGGGCCAGAGAATTCCTGGAGTATCCAAAAGCTCCAGGGTCTTATTTAAACGAATCCACTGGTTTCCCTTGGTTACACCAGGCTTATTTCCCGTTTTCGTGCAGGCCTTTCCTGCAAAGGAATTAATAAAGGTAGATTTTCCCACATTCGGGATTCCCACAACCATAGCCCGCACAGGACGATTCAGAATTCCCCTGCGGCGATCCCGCTCAATTTTTTCTTTACAGGCCTCCTGAACAACTCCGTTGATCTGCTTTAATCCTGCTCCGCTTCTGGCATTTACCTTTACCACAAAAAATCCTTTTTTCTTAAACCAGGCTGTCCATGCCTCGTTCTGCTTTTCACTGGCAAGATCTGATTTATTCAGCAAAATCAGCCGGGCTTTTCCCTTGCCCAGCTCATCAATATCCGGATTCCGGCTTGCCAGAGGTACTCTGGCATCCACCAGCTCAATAATCAGATCAATCAGTTTTATATCTTCCTTCATGGCACGCTTCGCTTTTGTCATGTGCCCAGGATACCACTGTATATTCAAATAAATACCTCCTCTTCCTCGATTTTTATTATTTTTGTCTATCGTTCTTTTTCTCAGTTCTGTTCTGCCGTTTTCTCTTTTCCAAAAAATTTTTTATCCGCAATTTTCTAAGGCGAAGGAATCAGATTCATATCAATCAAAGGAAACAGTCTAAGCCAGACCTTTCCAAGAATCTGCTCCTCTTTCACATTGCCTACATTGGCAAAACGGCTGTCTTCGCTGCTGTCGCGATTATCACCAAGAAGAAAATATTCGCCGTCCCCCAGCTCTATCGGCTTTTCTGCCAGACCAGCCAGAGAAACATGCCCCAGCCCTTCTTCCTGAATCGGCTGTTCATTTACATAGACCGTACCGTCCTGAATCTGAACCACATCACCGGGAACTCCAATCACCCGCTTGACATACAGTTTTTTGTCTTCCCGCTCAAATACTACTACATCCATCCGATCCGGCTTGCCAAAATCATAAACCAGACTGTTTACCAGAACAACATCATCCGAATTCAGCAGCGGCTGCATCGATTGTCCAATTACCGTGACCCGCGTTCCAAAACAGTTCAGGCAAAACCAGGCAAAGGCCAGGGCCACTGCAATATCCACAACCCAGGACGACAGTCTCCGCACCAGGTTCCGTTCATCTCCCTGATAAAATTCCACGCGTAACATCCTTCCTGCTTTTTATCATTTATCGTAACTATTCAGGACGGCGGGGGAACTGGCAGAAAAATTCTTGTCAAGCTCGCTTGTAAAAAGATTTTCCTGCCAGTTCTCACATCGGAGGAATCTCCGATGCTTCTTGTTCGGCTTTGCCGGACAAGAAGATGCCCCGTCCTGAACAGTTACCATTTATCCAGAAACAAAACAAAGGGACAATTTTCATTGTCCCCTCATTCACGCAATTATTTTACTAACTCTTTAACCTTAGCAGCCTTACCTACTCTGTCTCTTAAGTAGTTCAGTTTTGCACGTCTTACTTTACCTCTTCTTACAACCTCGATGTTGTCTACAAACGGGGAATGTACAGGCCAGGTCTTCTCAACGCCGATACCGTTGGAGTTCTTACGAACGGTGAAGGTCTCTCTTGCGCCGCCGTTCTGTCTCTTAATAACGGTTCCCTCAAATACCTGGATTCTCTCGCGGTTACCCTCTTTGATCTTGTTGTAGACCTTAACGGTATCACCTACTGCAAACTCCGGTACAGAAGCCTTTAACTGTGCTGCTTCAATGTTCTTAATAATTTCGTTCATTTGTGTGAACCTCCTTCAATATGTTTGATGTTCTATAATGCTTTCAAGGCAACAGAGGACCATCTCTTTTTATTCGTCACAACTTCCTAATCATATCATAGGATTTTATAAAATGCAAGCATAAATTTAACGGTTTTCTGCTTACGATACAGGCGCCTGAAAAACCTTCTCCTCTATCTCAGCTTTTTTTCTTTCCATATCTGTTTCCAGATTTTCCTGGCGACGTTTTAACTGCTGGAGTATATTCTGAAGTCGCATTTTAATCGCTGTCATCTGATTCTGTGCCCGGTTAATCTGATCCTGCACCGCCCAGTCAACAAAAATTCCATCAAAAAACAAATCGGCAAACTTTAAAAATCCATCCGAGCTTACCTCCAGATGTTCCTGAGGAATCTGAACATCTGAAAGCTCCGTCTGAAATCTTCGCAGTTCTACCTGAAAACGTTCAATTCCCTCCTGCGCCCGATCCATATGCTCGTGCTTGGCCAAGGTTGTCAGCATTCCTCCGCCAAGCATATCCCAGGTACCCCAGTTTCCGGCACTGGATAAGCTGTCCAGAATTCTGCCTGCTGTAAAAAGAGCTGTGTTTCCTGCTGTTACAGCTTCCTGAATTTCTCGCTGCTGCTGTCTCATCGCAGCCAGCTCCTCTTCCATTTGAAGAATCCGTTCCCCATCCGCTGTTCCGGAAATCCTCATTTCTTCCTGCTTTTCTTTTAAAAGGTGCTTAAACCGCTCTTCACACCCCGAAAGACGGCTGACCTCCTGTCTGGCCGTGCACAGATCCCGCTCCACCGCCTCTAGCTCCTGTCTGGCCGCATCATACTTCACTGCCGCCGTATATGCCTCTGTTTTTTCCCGTTCCAAACGCTCCTCCAGGCTCCCCGATACCCGGTAAAACAGATGATACAGACTGCGCCCCTGAAGCTTATCTACGTCATTACTCTCCTTAACCCGCAAAGCATCCAGCTGTCTGGCTTTTTCCCGAAGCTCCTGCTGCTGGAATACCAGCTGATCCAGTCTGTTTCTTGCATGCTCCAGCATGGCTGCCTGCTCTCGAAGATGAAACAGCTCCTGATTTCTCTGCATGGCTTTTTCCCGATGAGAAAAATCCCTCATTCCTGTATCCTCTTTCATCGAAGTTCCCCCTTTTCTAAATTTATAGAACGTTCCCATGTAATGAACTATATTTTATCATAGCCGTTTTGGTCTGACTTTGATCTTTCCATAACATTTTTTTAAATTTTCATTACCGTTTTTTTCTGCTTTTTGTGCGATAGGAAATTTTGAAAAAGAAAAAGCGCCACATAACACACCGATGTTTTCATCAATAGTATTGTTTTATACATGGGATGCTGTTTTCCGGAGTCCTGAATCACATGCCGCATTTTGTCATGGCATAACAAAAGGGACTGCAAACAAATAATCACATCTGTTTACAACCCCTTGTCAGGCCTTGTATTTACACCATTTCGGCTGTCTCGTCCTCTTCTTTAATCTCGCTCATTTCCTTTAACAGCTCTTCCAAATACAGCTTCTCCTTTTTGGAAAGATTGGCTCCCTCCAGCAGATCCGGCCGCCGCTCCAGAGTTCTCTTAATGGACTGCTGGCGGCGCCATGTCTCAATATTTTTATGATGCCCGGAAAGAAGCACCTCTGGCACCCGCATTCCCTCATAAATCTCCGGCCGGGTATATTGAGGATACTCTAAGAGATTATCATGAAAGGATTCAATCTCAGCAGAAGCATCATTATTCAGCACTCCCGGAACCAGACGGGAAATGCAGTCAATCATCACCATAGCTGGAAGCTCGCCTCCCGTCAGCACATAATCGCCTACAGAAAGATAATCTGTCACAATCAGCTCCAAAGCCCGTTCATCAATTCCCTCATAATGCCCACAGAGAAAGACCAGATCATCCTCCTTCGCCAGTTCTTCTGCAATGGACTGATTAAATACTCTTCCCTGAGGAGTCATATAAAGCACCCGGGGACGCTTCCCCAGCTTTTCGCAAAGTGCCTGATATGCATCACACACAGGAGCCGCCTGCATCACCATACCTGCTCCGCCGCCGTAGGGGGCGTCATCTACATGTCCATGTTTTTCTTTTGTATAATCCCGGATATTCACAGCCTCAATAGACAAAAGGCCCTTGTCCACTGCCCGCCCGATAATGCTGGTATTCAGTCCGTCCAGCACCATATCGGGAAATAAGGTCATGATATGATAATTCATGGTTATCCTCCTGTTTTTCTTACAGATCCAAAAGACCGTCCATAATATGCACCGTCATCTCTCCGGCCTCCAGATCCACCTTTAAAATGCACTGCTTAATCGCCGGGAACAGGTACTCTTTTCCATCGTTTCCTTCGATCACATATACATCGTTGGCTCCTGTCTGAAGCACATCCTTCATTACACCAAAGCTCTCACCTTCATCAGTGATAACCTTCAGGCCAATCAGATCCACAATAAAATTCTCATCCGATCCCAGCTTCACAGCCTGTTCCCGTTTGATCAGCAGATCTTTGCCCTTGTATTTTTCAATCTCATTTATATTATTAAATTCTTTAAATTTTAAAATGACCATATTTTTGAAGAACTTTACACTTTCAATATTCAAAGTTATCTGTTCTCCGCGGCCTAAATCAAGAATTACTGTTTTCAGTTTTTTAAAACGGTTTGCATCATCTGTTGTCGGATATACCTTTACCTCTCCCCGCACTCCGTGAGTGGAAGAAATGACACCGACCCGAAGCATATCATCCATGCTTTTACCTCTTTCACCTCTGATTTTTTCAAACAGCCTGTACCTATTGCCGAAGAGAGGCTGTATCAACAGCAATTTCCTATGAACTGAAAAAAGCTGCCGCTGGAAACTCCGACGACAGCCCTTACCGGCTATTGAATATCAACAACAACCTTTTTTTCTTCTTTGGAAGCAGCTGCCTTGACAACAGAACGGATTGCTTTTGCAATACGTCCCTGTTTGCCAATCACCTTGCCCATATCAGAAGGTGCTACCTTCAATTCAATGAAGGTGCCTCCCTCTTTTTCAGTCTCGGTAACAACCACCTCATCCGGATTGTCAACCAATGCCCGCGCAATTACCTCAACTAATTCCTTCATAGCTTATTCACCTCGTCGATTACTGAATACCAGCGGTCTTCAAGAGCTTTGCTACTCTGTCAGTGGGCTGTGCGCCGTTTGCCAGCCATTTCTTGGCTACTTCCTCGTTGAACTTGATGCCGCTCGGCTCCAGGTTCGGATCGTAAGTACCAACCTCCTCGATGAATCTGCCATCTCTCGGAGATCTGGAATCTGCAACAACGATTCTATAGAAAGGTTTCTTCTTAGCACCCATTCTCTTTAATCTCATCTTTACTGCCATGTCATTTCACCTCCTTAAATTGAACTGATATATCAACAAATACAGAATGTCTGCATTGTTACCAAATAATACCTGGACAGTCTTTCTGCTGCCCTCGTCGACTCGCATCAGAATGGCATCTTAAACTTTCCGAGCATTCCGCCCAGTCCGCCGCGGCTCTTTTTTCCGCCCATCATACCGGGAAGCTGTTTCATCATCTTTTTCATCTGATCAAACTGCTTAACAAGCCGGTTCACCTCGCTGATGTCTACACCAGCGCCTCGGGCAATCCGCTGTTTTCTGGAAGGATTCATAATCCCCGGATTCGTCCGCTCTTCCTTGGTCATGGAAAGAATAATGGCTTCCACCCGATCCATGGCCTTTTCGTCCACTTCCGGCATTCCGCCTTTTATCTGTCCCACACCCGGCATCATACTCATAATACTTCCGATACCGCCCATTTTTTTAATCTGATGCATCTGTTCCAGAAAGTCATTGTAGTCAAACTCTGCTTTTCTCAGCTTCTGACCCATCTCTCTGGCCTTTTCTTCATCCAGCTCCATCTCCGCCTTCTCAATCAGGGTCAGAATGTCGCCCATTCCGAGAATACGGGAAGCCATACGGTCGGGATAAAACTGCTCTAAATCAGAAAGCTTTTCTCCCATACCAATATATAAAATCGGTTTTCCGGTAATCGCCCGAATAGAAAGGGCTGCACCGCCTCTGGTGTCACCATCAAGCTTTGTCAGAATCACACCGTCAATGCCGACTTTATCCTGGAAATTGGAAGCTACATTTACTGCATCCTGACCAGTCATGGCGTCTACCACCAGAATTGTCTGATCCACGGATACTGCGGCTTTGATATTTACCAGCTCCTCCATCATGCTTTCATCTACATGAAGACGGCCGGCAGTATCAAGAATCACCACATTGTAGCCATTTTTTGCCGCATGCTCAACTGCGGCCTTTGCAATATTAACCGGATTCTGGTTTTCACCCATGGCAAATACCGGAACCCCCTGTTTTTCACCGTTGATCTGAAGCTGCTGAATTGCTGCCGGACGATATACGTCACAGGCTGCCAGCAAGGGCTTTCTTCCCTTTGCCTTCAGCTTTCCGGCAATCTTTGCGGTCGTGGTGGTTTTACCTGCACCCTGCAGGCCTGCCATCATAATCACCGAAATCTCATTGCCCGGCTTCAGCGCAATCTCTGTTGTTTCAGAGCCCATCAGACGAATCATCTCTTCATTTACAATCTTGATAACCATCTGTCCCGGCTGAAGAGAACCTAATACCTCTTCTCCTACCGCCCGCTCCTGAACAGAGCTGATAAACTGCTTTACTACCTTAAAACTAACATCCGCTTCCAGAAGCGCCATCTTCACTTCCTTCAAAGCGGTCTTTACATCCGCTTCGCTGAGACGGCCCTTGCCCCGCAGATTTTTAAATACGTTCTGCAGCTTTTCAGATAAGCTTTCAAAAGCCATAAATCATCCTCCTGTGGAAAATCTGCACAGACACTGCAGCATCACTGCATCCATGCCCTACAGTTCCAGGATGTTGCTGGAAATCTGTTCGATCTGCGCAATCAGAGACTCATCTTTCGTCTCATGAAACGCTCTGGTTCTTTCCTGGATATCCTCTACCATCTGTCTCGTCTGCTGAAACTTCTGTACCAGATGAAGCTTTTCCTCATATCCGCTTAAAATCTTATCGCATCTCTTGATTAAATCATGAACTCCCTGACGGCTAATTCCCTGCTCCTCGGCAATCTCTCCGAGAGACATATCGTTAAACACTGCATCCTCGTAAACAGTCCGCTGGTGTTCCGTCAGAAGCTCTCCATAAAAATCATACAAGAGACTCTGTTTTATAATGCTTTCCATAACATCACCTTGGTTATCATACATGAAAGTTTGGCAGGTGTCAAGTATTTTTTCTTGTCGAACTGTTGTTCGTGTGTTTTCGTCTTTAGTTATCTCTTGTAAAATCAAATGATTTCCGTTTTTCCTGTTTTCGTCTTGTACCGTCTTATTCCATCTTAAATTTTTATTTTGTCACAGAAATTGTCACAGATTACTATGATATTTTCACAGTCCTTGCAACGTTCTCCTGCTCTTTTTGTTTATCCTCTGTAAGATGTGTATATGTGTCCAATGTGACCGATGTAGAAGCATGTCCTAATATCTGACTGACTATTTTTACATCTGCACCGGCTGAATAAGCAAGACTTGTATATGTATGACGTGCCATATGAGGACAAAAATTTTCAATCTGCATTGTACCGTTCCTTTCCGCATCTCTGTTTATTCTCTTCACAATTCTTTTTATCAACTCACGGAAACTAGGTTCATTCCATACATGACCAATACTATTATAAAACACAAATCCAGAGACTTCCCCCCTCTTATGACCAGAATCATCCACATACGGCAACTTTTCGCCTTGCACTGCTGCACTTGACATTTTCAGCTTTAACAGAGTTGTCTTTACTACACTGTTCATATAAATAGTTCGATTGGAAGTTTTGCTTTTAGGCGAAGCAATCCCTATCGTAAAACCATAATCCACTTTCCTGTATCTGTTCAGTGTTTTATTGATTGTAATCGTATTCTGCCTAAAATCAATATCATTCCAGGTAAGAGCTGCCATTTCTCCTATTCTAAGTCCCAGGTTGAAAAGTACCACAAACGCCGGATAAGCATAAGCATATTCTTTTTTATTTTTCACATACTCCATGAATATATCAATCTGTTCCTGTTCGATAGCTTTTCTTTTTTTACTCTCAGTCTGAGGTATTTGGAGATTTTTCGCCGGATTTTTCAAAATTACATCATCATCCACCGCACATTCAAATAGTAAATTCAAACAGCTTTTCAGATTTGACATGGTAGAATGTTTTTTTCCAGATGCAATCATATCATTTATAATTTTCTGGCAGTCCACCTTTGTCACTTTGCCGATTGGCTTTTTCCCTATGGTATTTTTAATGTATGTGTTATAATACGACTTATAATTTGTGCACGTAGTGGCTTTTCTTCCACTTCTGGCAAAAGTCTTCATCCAGAAATCAAAATAGGAATTTAAGGGCATTTTTGCATCTCTGGTATTTAATTTATTTCCTTTATCAATCCGGCACAGTAATTCATTTTCCTGCGCCCTTAATTCTGCCAAATCTGTAGCAGTAATTGATATTCTCTCCCCATCAACCATTTTCCGGAACATGTACCGTTTATTCTTAGAATCATAATACTCTCCCGTTCTCAAATTCCGGCCTTTATTATCTTTTCGCTTTCCAGTCATAAACACCGCCTCCTTCTTATCAGGCAATTTACTCATGCTCTAATGAGCGATAGGCGTAAAGCTGAATCGAACAGCTTCAAGCACCATGTACGCCTACTATATTGACCCTTATCTTTCGGCATTTCAGCCGATAACCGGGAAACGGAATTGAACCGCTTAAAATACACCATGCCCCGGCTGCCCTGTGTTTTCTTTGCTACCCCTCCCTTATATACAAATATTCCAGTAGCTTATAAACTCGCTTTAGTGTATATTCGCTTTGCACCTTATCCAGCAAATCAAAAATCATTTTCTTATAATCCATTTTCTTTCTCCCGTTCATACTTTGACTGTACATAATGATAAATCTTGAAAAGATAGTCCTCACTATCCATGTTCTGAATCATTTCAACCGCCATCTTTTTATAATCTTTATCATTTTCCCCCTGCCCTCGAATTTCCTTGTCTTTTTTTCTTTCTCGAACAACCATGTCATAGATAGCAGTCTGAATATGTTTGATATAGTCAAAAACAACGCTTAAATATACAAGCGAACTTTTTATATTGGAATACTGCACCAGTCCATCATCTAAAGTTTTCGGCTCTTGCATAGATTCCATAGTTTCCTGAACCCCAGTAAGCAAAAACGCCGCTTTGTCAAAATCAACATCTAAACATTCCAGTTCCATCAAAATTGTACTTTTTTCATTCAACATATCCTTGATAATTTCGCTTGCTAAAGTTTCATTGTGCATTTTCTTAAATCCTCCTTGATTTTCTGCCGGATAAACCGTATAATCAAGGCATATCCGGTTTTATATGTGCGTGTCCGGGTTACTCTGCCTTTGGAGAAGTTGCTGCTTCTTCAAGGGCCTTTTTCATTTTTTCCAATTCCTTCATGGCGTTATCATAGGTTTCCAGCATTTTGTAATATCGCCATTCTGGAATCATAATCATCTTTTGTGTGTTCATACTTCATCTGCCTTTCTCATATATTTCTCATATAAATCCATAACTGAATCAGAAACGCCGCTGCTATATATCTTTCGAATATCATCTATTACATTCGGATGCAGCATCTTCAGCCATTTCAATAAATCAGAACGGCTATTCACAGCTAAACTTTTTCGATCTCCGACAAAATCAATTCTGTATCTCATGCCGCCACCTCCTGCACCTGTGACCGCCCAAAAAACCAGGCTTTATATATGGCTCCGTCTCCTTTACTGCCCCATATCAGATTAGCACCAAATAAAGCCTTACTGCCATGTATAACCTCATATCCCAGCTTTTTCCACTCGCTCCATGTATTTGTTTCCTCTGTGACCTCTGCCGCCGCTTTAGCTTTCTCAATGCGATTCTGGTTGATTTCAATAGCCTTTGCAGACAGCCAAGCCCTGTGAAGTGCTTCAGCGAATGTAATTTCTGCTTTTTTGAAAATCTCCCATGCCTTTTTCATTATCTGGCTTAAATTGTACTTCATCTTATGACCTCCTTTGTATTGGAACAAGCCCCGGCAGGCTTTAAACATCTAGCGGTTTTTGCGGCTTCTCAATCTCTCTTATCCTGTTTCCCGGTGTTATGTTGTACTCTTGCTTTCCCTTTCGGTACTCCCGTCCACCTACGCTTGTTCCGTTTCCTTTATCTTGATTACATTATACTACGAATAGCGTAAACTGTCAACCGTTTTTTGAAATATTTTTACGCTGTTTGTATTTTTATTTTCACATATTGACATTTTACTACTAATAGCGTATTATTATAGTAAGTCATAGTATAATTAAAAAGGAGGGGGCAAAATGCTAAAATCACGCTTAAAAGTTTTACTTGCCGAAAACGATATGACACAATCAAAGCTATCAGAAATAACAAACATACGCCCCGGTACAATTACAAATATTGTCAATAATACAATCAAACAAATTCCGGTTGAAGCTGTATGTAAAATATGTGAAGTTCTAAATTGTGACATAGGGGATATATTTCATTATGTGCCAGATAAAGAAGAATAGGCTCTTGCGTTCTGCTGCCAGATATGCTATATTGATAATAGAAAAGGGAAAGCCAAAGACACACGGCCTACCCATACAATAACATTAGCGTGTTACAATGTAACAGCCGTCACTATTGCGAGTAGTGGCGGCTATTTTCTTCCCTTGAAGATTGTATAACACAATCCAACAAGAGCGACAATGAATATACCTGTCTGTATCAGATCAGAATATGTAATCATTGGCATCGCCCCCCTTTCCTCTTTGGTTCGGAGGGTTTGCCCCTCCGAGGATGGAGGGTAGGCCGCCTTTTATGTGCTCTGACTTTCCGTGAAATCAGTATAGCACACTTTCCCTTTATCAGGCAATCTTATTTCCAGTTATTTTCAATTTCTGCAGCAGGAATTATTTTTTCAACGCAGGCCATCAGTTCAGATCCATATACGCTCTTACGGACACCGAAACCAATTTGCACATAGTCTCCAATTTCGGCCGACTCATCAAAACATTTAATTCTTACTTTTTCCCCAGAAAAATCAACTTCTAAGCTTTTCAGAACATAAGGTTTTCCGTTTCGACTTATTCCGTTATAAACCGAAACCCCAACTATTTTCAAAACCATACAGCAATTATTATTCATCACTAATTCCTTTCTGTGCTTATTATTTTGGCTCAATTTCGGCTTGTAGGAGGGCAAGCGGCAATTCCTACCCTAAAAACCTTTCAAGCCTTTTTTGCTTTTTACTTATTATTCTGTTTTTTCTCTGAAATTTCCTGTATCTACATACCGCAAAATGCTTTCTGAAAAATCATCAAATGTTTTTATTTTATTTATTATGTCCGGGTCTGCGTCTGCTAATTGCCGGATTCTTTCTCTTTTTTCTTCCTCGCTGGCCGGATTCCCAATCATCTTAGAAATTCTCTCTTTTTCTTTTTTAGTCACTTTAAATTCCAATGGAATTTTTGAAGCGTTCCAAGCTTCTTCTGCTTCTTTTGCTGATGAATCTTTTTCCAGATAATCGGCTGCACCAAGCCGCCGCCAAACTGGATACTCCCCTTGAGATATGCCGCTGACTGTCCATTCTCCTAACAAATCCTTTCCCGGAAACTCTGGAGCTGAACCGCTATAACATTCTACTGCGTCCTTTGCATTGCTTACCGCTGTATGTAACTTCCTTGTAAAATCTCCCATCTTGGGGACATCGAAGAAATATCCGCTGTTTTTTGCAACTTCTCCCAAAATCCGCAGGCCGAAAAAGCTATCTTGAACGCTATCTTTCAATACCTCCAATTCATCTATAGACATTTTTAATTCAAAATTTCGGATGCAGTTCATTGTTTGAAGTAAATTATTGTCCAGTGGCTTAATCATCCACCGTCTAAAATCTTCTTGAATATCTTTTTCAATTTCAGATATTTTATCTATTGCAATTTCTCTTTCAGCCTGCATTTTCCCGGAAGCATCCCCCCAGATAGTAGCCGACTGAAGCATAAACTCTTTTTCAGAGTATCGCTCTCTTGCCCTGTTCATTTTTGCGTTATAATCTATAAAACATTTATCTGCTTTTTTTTGAAAACTTGATACTGTCTTTCTAATTTCTTCAAATCCTGTCATCTCTTATTACCTCCTATAGCCATTCTTTTAAGTCTTCTCTAAGTGGATCAACTTTTTCCTCTGCCAGAATTTCCGGCACTTTGGGCCCTTCAATATACGGCGCTAATTCTTCTCGTAGTTGCTGTGGCGATTTATTTTTTTTCGCTAATCGCATAGCAATTTCAACCGCCGGAGATTTCGCCTGTTCCTGCTTTTTCTTCTCTGATCTAAGTCGCTGCAATTCAAAATCACTCAACATAATTATTTTGCCCTCTCTTTCATTACCTTAATTTTTTTATCCAATTCTTTAACAACTTTTTCTTTGCACATTTCAAGAAAAGCCGCTGCACAAGCCATATCTGCCTTGCAACCACAATCTTCACTTGCAAAAGCCATATAAGTATTAAATTTCAAAAATGTATCAATAGCTTCATTTACTGCTTTGTCTGATAATAAATCTTCATCACGGCCATAACTCCAACCCATATTCTTCCATCCTTTCTATCAAATCGCAGTACCTACTTTGTACCATTTGTTTGTTTTACCATGAAAAATCTTTCTTTCTCCCGTATCAATTAGAAATGCTGTACTTCCTGGATGAACATAATGCGGAAGTTTAGATACATCTTCGCTGAACCCTTGATAATTCCTTATCATTCCTATTACATTTGCCGCTTCGAAACTTCCTGAATCCCATATATCATCGCCTTGACGGTAAAACACACCATCTACAACCATATTTTTATCTGCTCTCATTCATCTCCTCTTCTCTAATACGCCCAATAAAGCACCAGTAAACATCTGGAAACTTTTGCTTTACTTGATGTTTTTCTGGCCACGATAATTTTTCAAATTCTTCCAATGTCCGGGGCGGTTCCCGTATCTCTGCCATGTTATCAACTCCTTTTTTGCAAATTTTGAATTTTTTTGAGGTGGCAGCAGGAGGGACTTTTTATTGGTTTCGAGTAGAAAAGCACCCTACCCGGTCTATCCATCTGATTATTTAAGACCCCTACCTAGCCTCTTTTCTAGCTGAAAAACCGTATATCAAAAGATCTCACTTGACATATCATGCGTTGTTTTCCTTGTAAATACGTCATTTACAAACCTTATATCATTTCTCTGTGACAATCATTGTGACAAACGATTATAATTCCGGCTTTTCTGGCTCTGGTGCATCTATGTAACTAGCGTGCCTAGCTGCGATCTCTTCCCGTGATGATGTAGGAACCTGACTTTGAGTATCTGTTATTATTTCAATTCCCGAATCATCACGATATTTGAAATGATTTTTCATCAAAAAGCAAAATGCAGCTACATTAATTTTTCCTGTAGTTCCCCAGTTTTCCAAAAGTGCCGCTAAAACCTGTTTAGCACGCGTGATTATTTCCCCTCGCTCTGAACCCTCTTTCTGCCAATCTAGCAATGTCTGCCTTGTAACTCCAAGTGATAAAGCCATCATTTCAACCCCCGGCTTCACATCTTCTTCAATGCAGCGTTGGAACATATACTCTATGCGTTTTCTAACTTCATTTGCTTCTGTAACTCTAGGCAACTTTTGAAGTTCAGTCATTCGCTCTATCATAGCTGCCATTTCCCCAGGTTTTACATCAATAGGCTGATTATTTGGAAAATTACTCCTTCTATTGCTCATTTTTACCCTCCTTTTCTTGCTCTTTTTTAGATGTCAAGCTATTCGCAAAAGCTAGCTTATCCCCTTTATCTAGCTTGTCCTTCCTTTCTTTTTTGTTTATCTATTCGGTCTAACTCATCAATCACACACAATACCAAGCTTTTCAAAAACTCTGATTCTCTCATAAGCGTTCCAGCCTCCTTAATAATCTGATCCCAAGTTTTATCCTTTCCATCATTGTCATACCACTTTTGATGAAAGACCCAGGCGGATCTCCACTGGTTAAAATATTTCTCCTTAAAATCCACGCTTTCACATCCTTTCGTTTATCAGGCCTGATAAGGAAAAATCTCTTTGCGTCACTTTCGTCACTTTTTTCTCGCAACTCTTTTTATATATGTATTTATCTTTATTTTTTCTGTTTTACTAAGTTATAAGTAAAAAACTGACGGTATTGACGGTAATGTCTGGAAACCCTTGAATTTCAAAGTTTTTTCAGCCGTCACTTTTTTTCAAATACTGACGATATGCTGACGGTTTTCCATAAAAAACTGACTCTGTTTTTTATGGAAATGGTAAAGTTGCAAGCTCTTCTTCAGATACAGTCATAAAGTCGTCACTTTTTGAATCATTTGCCGTCACTTTTCCGACAGAAAAACCCGTGAAATAGCGTTCCGTTTTTCCTCGTGCCTCTGCAAAATTCTTTGTACGCAGTGCCTTAAAAAAGCCGTTTCTAGTTAATGCTACTCTTTCTTCATTTTCACAGTAACTTTTAAAGTCATTAAAAGCTAATGTTCTTTCAGCCTTAAGGTCCGTGCCTACAGTACAATTATCATTCAACCAAGATTCGACAACATCTGAATCTTTTCTCATTTGCAACACTGCCTGCCTACTATTGGTTGATTCAGTAATAGTTCCTCTTTGGTACATTTCATGTAATGCTTTTATTGCTAATTGGATAAAATAAGGCAATTCTTTTTCTAGCTTCTCTGCTAGCTCAGGATCAGGGTTTTCTGGTTGCTTGTCCATCTTTAAAATGAGCAATCTCCTATAAAATCCGTTTGTCCTTTCTGATGTTATGAGTGGCAGTGTATTTGTTGAAAATAACATTTTAGAATAATTTTTAAACATGAATCCGTCCTGTCCTTTTCGTTCCGAAAAAACGAAATCCTCGCCCAGAAGTTTTTTCATTGTTGCTGTATCTTCTAATAATCCCTCTGATAGATCTGCGCATGAATTTAAGGTTTTACCAACTAATAAAGATGTTGAAAATCTCCTGCTTAACTCTTGAAGTGCGACATTACTTACATTTGAAATTCCAACTGCTTTTTCGATCAATAAAATCAAAACGCTTTTTCCAGTTCCACCCAAACCACACAAAATCAAAAACTTTTGTTGGGAGGTATCTTTTGTAAAACACAATCCAGCATATTCAAGCATCATTTGCCGATCATCTGGGCAACTAAAAATGAAATTAAAAAATCGTTCAATTTCTTTTCCCTTTACTGCATTTTGAATATCTGACCATTTCCACGGTAACTGGTTAATACTAAGAAATTTAGGATCATGCGCTATTACCTTCATACATTTTGCATCTAACATGCAATCTTGAAGATTAATCCAACTTTTAGGGTATCGATTTACTTCTGAAATATCTTTTTGAAGTTCATCAGCATCTAGTATTAAGTTGTAAATTTGATTGATTGTGCGACTTTTTTTGAATTTGTCAAAGAGCAAGTCGCGTATAATTTTTTTAAGCTTAGTTCCTTGACGATCTGGATCAAATACGCCATGTTCATAAATATATGGACAACCACATATAAATATCGAATAATTGTTTTTTATGTATTCAAAGACCCTGAAATCAAAAACCCCTGTTGGTTTTCCATTAGAATCAATCAAATGAAATTGAATCTTATCAACATCCAAAGCCTAACCACCCCCTTATCTATCTAACACTACATAAAAAATCTAAGCGATATTCTTCCATCTGTTTCTGATTCACGGCCATACACCAGGCATCAGAAAACGGCTCTGAATGCCGCTGAATAATGTACAAGGCGTTAATTCGTCTTTTGCATGTGTCGACTTGCCTTCGCCAGGCTTCTGCGTGCCTCTTTTGGTCTTTTCTAGCCACTTCATTAGCCTGCTCCTGCTGTCGAATTCTCTGCCGGATATTTTCCTTATCAGGCGAATCAGAAATACCATATGCGGATTTAATTTCACTTAAAGCTATCCATGAATCGACTTGACGAACATGGCTCCACAATCGAATAGCATCGCCGCCAATTCCTCTCCCAAAGTCAAAAAATGATTTTGTTTTTGGGTAGATTTTTATTGATGGCGTTTTTTCGCCTGGATAACGATACATTCCCTTCACTGGTTCGCCTAGTAAATGATTAGCAACACCTTCAATATGAATCACTGCTTTTACTTCTTCAAAATTTTCTCTCATTTTTATTCTCTTTTACTATTCTGAAATACATTCAAGATATTTTTTAACCTTTTCTACGTTCCAAAGCACACGCCGTCCAATCTGAATACGTGCTTCTGCCTGTATTCCAATTTCAACAGCTGTCTTTCGCCCAGATTGCAGTATTTCCTGAAGTCCAGACGTGTCCACACATAAACTTTGATTATTGGTTTTATATTTAGTTTTGGGATTCATATTTTCTCTTCCTTTCGTCTTGTTTCAATGTTGTACAACTGATACTTCTATGGTATCATTTGAATTAAAGAATGTTTACTTCTTTTATTTTCTAATAAGGAGGTTTTTTATGGCTAAAAAAGAAAAAATCTTTCCATTAAATACAATTGGAGGAAGAATTCAAAGAAAACGACATGAATTAAATCTTAGCAGAAGCGAATTTTATGACCTCATTTTTGAAAATAGCATAGAAGACGGTAGCGCTGGGAGCGATTCTAGTAAAGAAAAAACCGTTTATAACTGGGAATCAGAAAAGACCGAGTTAGATTACAGTACTATTCTCTCTGTATGTAGGATATTAAAATGTAGTTCCGACTATTTACTTGGTTTAGATGAGTGTACTACAAAAAACCAACAATTCATTAGCGAGGAAACCGGACTCAGTGAAGGTTCTATTATACAATTACAAAAATTTGACACAACCGAAAAATATATTATAAATCTAATGTTTGAAGAACATTATTTCCCCGAAATAATTAAGGAAATCAAAGAAAATACTGCTCTAGTTGGACATCATTCTGATATTTCACTTAATATAGAAAGCGATAATTCAGAACGTTCTAAGGAATTTGCTTCAAAGGTATCATTAAGAATTGGAATGTATAAAACCAAAGAAATATTTAAATATGACATACAAAAACATTTGATGGCTATGATTGACAGCATTTTTGAAGATACATATTTGAAGAAATTATCCCAAAAAGCCTTTTTTGATTATGCAGAAAAATGTTATAACATTCAACAAGACCATATAGATTATTTGAAACAAAATCCCCCTGATATCCCTATCCCGCCAGAACTTTAAAAAAATCCCCCTCCCAGCACACCGCCGGAAAAGGGGGATTTCTCATATTTGTCACAAAACTGTCACAAAATCCTGTTTTTTATTGCTAGACACCATATAAACACGGTATTTTTCAAAAATACTTGTCAAGTATTTTTTCTTTACAGCATTGTTTTTCTTTTTAAACATCCCTTACACTCTGATTTTAATGTCATATTCCCGCAGCCAGCAGTCCACCTGAAGCATATATGCCATCATCTGGGGAGCTGCCATCAGCTGTCCGTACCAGGGTCTTCCATAATCAGAAGGCTTTCGCAGAAAACGCATGGTTTTTTCCCGATCCAAAAGCTCTGCCCCCGGACGTTTTGAATCCTCAAGCATTTCCCTCATCCGCTCAGCCAGAATTTCTTCATAATACGGCACATAGGTTTTGGGGTAAGGAGACTTTTTTCTTGTGCGAACCTCCTCCGGCAGTATTCCCCTTGCAATTTCCCTCAAAAGATGTTTTACCTCTCCGTTCCTTGCCTTCATTTCCCACGGCACATTCCAGAGATATTCCACAATCCGGTAATCTGCAAAAGGAACCCGGGCTTTAAGCCCTGCCGAGCTGCTGGTTCGGTCCATGCGGTTAAGCAGGGTCTGCATAAACCACTTTAAATTCAGCCATGCCATCTGCCGCTGCCTGAGCTTTTCCGGACTCTCCTCTGGACATTGCGGAACACGTTCCAGGGTTTCTCGGTACCGTTTTTCTACATACTGCTCCATTCCCAGCTCCTGCAGAAAATCCTCTTTCAGGAGAACCTTTCTTGCATCCAGATCTCTGGTCCAGGGGAATATATCTGCATTCAGCATTTCCTTTCTATGGAACCAGGGATACCCCCCAAAGTTCTCATCGGCACACTCCCCTGTCATCGCGATCCCGCAATACCTGGCAGTCTGACGACAGAAATATAATAAAGAAGAATCAATGTCTCCCATCACAGGCAAATCTGCTGCCTTTACAGAATCTTCCAGCAAATCTGCCAGCTGATGGCTGCTGCACTCCAGACAGTGATGTTGGGAATTCAAAAAATCAGCCATCTGCTCTACATAAGGATGATCCTGGGAGGGCTGAAAAGCATTGGCCTTAAAATACTTCCCATTATCTGTAAAATCAAAAGAGAAGGTATCCAGACGCTGTCCTTTTTCTTCGGCAAGGGAAACGCAGACCGCAGATACCAGGCTGCTGTCCAGTCCTCCGGAAAGAAAAGCGCACAGAGGCTCATTCGCAGCCGCCTGACGTGTGACTGCATCTATCACCAGTTCCCTCACCTTTTCTACGGTTATATCATAGCTGTCCTCGTGAGGACGGCTTTCCAATCTCCACCATTCCATTTGCCTGCACCCATCCGGCGCAGCAATCATCATTCGTGCCGGCTCCAATTCAAAAATCCCTTTCAGCACACCATTTCCCGGCGTCCGTGCCGGACCAATACTGAAAATCTCGTTAAGGCCCTCCCGATCCACCTCTGGCCGAATTCCCGGGCAGGCAAGAAGTCCTTTCAGCCGGGAAGCAAAATACAGCCGGTCTTTCCAGAAGGTATAAAACAAAGGCTTTACTCCAATCCGATCCCGATACAGAAAAACCATTTTTTTGTTAAAATCCACAACAGCCATGGCAAATACCCCATTCAGCTGTTTTACAAATTCCGGGCCATAATGGAGATACATCCGCCCCGCCAGCTCCGCATCCCCATCTGTTTCCAGATCTTCTCCCAGTTCCTTCAGCGCAGAACGCAGTTCCCTGGAATTATAAAATTCCCCGTCCAAAAAAACTGCTGCCCTCCGTTCCAGACTCCGCCATTCCCAGAAGCATTCGTTTGCTTCCGGCTCTTTCCTGGCAGATAAATGGTTTTGTGCCATTCCTCCTGCTGCCGCCGTCTGGCTCCCCCATGCTTTTCCTGATAATACAGCGCCCCGATCCTGCTGTGCCTGAAATATCTGCTCCAGCACTGCCTCCTGCTCTCCCGTATCCCAGAATCCTCCGTAAAATCCGCCAATCGCTGCCATATACCTCTGTCTCCTTTTTTCTGAATTTATAACCATTGTCTTTTTTCCTGTGTTCTCTTCCAGAAGCTTCTGCTTCTTTGGTCATGCTACAAAAGTACACAGCCCACCAAAAAAACTGCAGCAAATCCAATCAATACCGGCTTGAGATTTTTTCCTGCCAGTTTCAGAGGATCTACATTGCAGATCGCTGCAACCGGGATGAGTCCCCAGGGAATGATGGTTCCGCCTCCTGTAAAAACTGCTGTAATCTGTCCGGCAGCTGCAAGCACTGGAATCGACGTCCCGGAAGCTGTGCCAAAGGTTCTGGCCAGAGCTCCTGTCAGCGGCAGTCCGGAAAATCCCGAGCCATCCAGCCCGGTCAATCCTCCTGCCAGCATCTGGATCAAAAGAGAGCCGTAACGATTCACAGGCGCATGTTCTGCCAGCCAGAGCGCCCAGTCATTCATCAGACCGCTGCTGATCTCCTTTCCCAGCACTGTATTCAGTCCCCCTCCCCCCAGAAAGAAAAAGGCGCCAATCACAATCACTGGTGCAAAAATCTGAATTGCAAAAAGAAAACCATCCGTTACATATCCAGTAATTTTCCCAAAAGAATTTCGACCATAGGCTGCTGCTGAACTAATGCACATGACAAGAAGCGCCGTCCCGGAAACCAAACTGGTTGCATCTGACCCCTTTACATCACAGACTGTCAAAAACACAATATCCGCAAGAAATGCCAATGGTGTGAGAAAAGCCGCTGCTAATGCCGCTCGTCTCTTTTCCTGTTCTATTCCATGAAAATAGCTGCATCTGGTTGTTTTTTTCTCTCCAGACTCCGTTTTTCTTTTGTTCAGAGCGGCCGAATCATCCTTTTCTTCATCACAGTAACTCTGGCCCGATTTTCTTTCCGTAATCTCCTTTTTATACAGAAAAAAAGCTGCCATTGCTGTTACCGCTCCCATAACGAGAAAAAGCGGGCCGCCTTCCTGCAGAATGTCCTGTGCAGAAATTCCCGCTGCCTTTGCCGACACAGAAGGGGCCCCCTGTACTACCAGATCATAGCTAAGCGCCATTCCATGCCCAAAAAGATTCATTGCCATAGCCGCCATGAGAGGAGAAAGCCCTGCCTTCCCTGCAAAGGGCAGCAGGATTGCCCCTACCAGAGCCACAGACGGCGAAGGCCATAAAAACAGAGAAAACAGAAACATAGAAAGCCCCAGAACCCACCAGGCCATTGTTGGTGTCTTCATAATCCCGGCCATAGGCGCCATCAAAAGTCTGCTGCTTCCCAAATCCGTCAGACATTTTGACAAAGCAGCAACCAGGGCAATCGTTGCAATTACCTCCATAAACTCTCTGGCTGCATAAATAATCGCTGAAAAAACAGTCTGTATTCCTCCGCTTACAGTACCCAATCCAAAAAATCCCATCAGGAAAAGAAACAGGATACATACCGGCGGAGTCTCAATCCGCAGAATCATGACTGACAAAATCGCAATAACTCCCACAAGATAAACGAAATGAATCGGTGTCAGCAAAACTGCTGTCTCCGGCATTTCTATCACTCTCCCATATCATTCATATCCTATCCTATGCGGCTTTTCCCTGAAATGAGCATGATTTGGCAAACGCTTTCTTTTTCTATCAGAAAACGTGCAAAAACATGGCAAAAATGCGCCAGGGGAAAAATACCTTGAATAAAATGTCGGAAAATGGTATCCTGTTATCATATGACTGAATGGGAGGTTAACATGAATAACAACGAAACTGAAAAAAAACATCATCATGCCCGCGGCAGATTTTCCGGGCGCGTCGGTTATGTACTGGCTGTTGCAGGCTCTGCCGTAGGTCTTGGCAATATCTGGCGGTTCCCTTACCTGGCAGCCAAGTATGGCGGCGGAATGTTCCTGCTGGTATATTTGCTCTTAATCCTTACCTTCGGCTATGTGCTGATTGTTTCTGAGACTGCCCTGGGACGTATGACCCGCAAAAGCCCTGTAGGCGCTTTTGCCAAATTTGGAAAAACCTTTTCCTTTCGCTTCGGCGGATGGATCAACGCAGTCATTCCAATGATTATCGTTCCCTATTATTCTGTAATCGGCGGATGGGTTATCAAATACCTGTTTGAATATTTAAAGGGAAATTCTGCAGCTCTGGCAGCAGATGATTATTTTTCCAATTTTATTGCATCCTCCGGCGCGGCAGAATTCTGGTTCCTTATCTTTTCTGCCCTGGTATTTATCGTTATTCTGGCAGGTGTAAAAAATGGCGTTGAACTGGTATCCAAAATCATGATGCCTGTTCTGGTTCTTCTGGCAATTTTTGTAGCCGGCTACTCTGTTACCAGACCGGGGGCAATGGAAGGTGTCAAATACTTCCTGATTCCCAACTTTGAGAACTTCTCGCCTATGACAGTTGTAGCAGCCATGGGACAGATGTTCTACTCTCTTTCCATTGCTATGGGTATCCTTTATACCTATGGTTCTTATCTGGGAAAAGATGTAGATATTGAAGCATCCACCAAGCAGGTAGAGATTTTTGATACAGCGATTGCTCTGCTGGCAGGCCTGATGATCATTCCTGCGGTATTTGCCTTCTCCGGCGGTGCTCCGGAGACCCTGCAGGCTGGTCCGTCTCTGATGTTTATCACCCTGCCAAAGGTATTTGCCAGCATGGGCTTTGGAGGAATCGCAGGCTTCACCTTTTTCCTCCTGGTATTGCTTGCAGCCCTTACCAGCGCCATTTCTCTGATGGAAACCAGCGTTTCTACTATCTCAGATGAGCTGGGATGGAACCGGAAAAAAAGCTGTATTATTATGGCCGTGGTTATGCTGTCCATCGGAAGCGCCTCTGCTTTTGGATATGGTATCTGGGATTTCGTAACGATTTTTGGAATGCAGATTCTGGATTTTGTTGACTTTTTAACCAACTCCGTTATGATGCCGATTGCTGCTCTTGCAACCTGCTTCCTGATTCTGAAAGTTGTTGGTCTTCAGACTATCAGCGAGGAAATCGAGCGCTCCTCTAAATTTAAAAGAAAGAAGCTTTATAGCTTCTTTATGAAGTATCTTGCACCGCTTTGCATTACCATTATTCTTTTAAGCTCCATTGCCAATGTACTTGGATGGATTCATATGTAAGCTTTTGCTGTGCTTTCCCCCTAACGGAAAAGTCTCAAAAAACGGTCGGTACACCGGTTATTGTAACTGATGTATCGACCGTTTTTTCTGTCAAATATTTCTAAGCTCTGTCTCCACTTACGACATAGGGCATCCATGATGGCCGCCCTTTTCTCCTTCCCGCATCCGGGCCCGTTCTAAGATCATTTCTCCTGCTATGCTGATCGCAATCTCTTCCGGTGTAACAGCCCGAATGGCTGTTCCTATGGGACAGTGTACCTGCTGAATTACCGATTCTGCAATTCCAGCTTCACGCAGCTTTCCGTTTACAAATTCTTTTTTATGCTGAGAACCAATCGCCCCCACATAGCAGGGCGGATTCTGAAGAACCTGGCGCTCCACCTCATAGTCAAAGCTGTGTCCGTTTGTCATAATCACAACATAATCGGATTCTGACAAAACAAGATGCTCAGAAAGCTTGCGAAAATCACCGCAGATCACTGCCTCTGCTCCTGGGAAAAGCTCCCTGGAGGCATATTCCGAACGATTATCCATAACTGTTACCCGAAATCCCACCGTATTCAGTATGGGAACCAGGGCCTGAGAACAATGACCTCCACCAAAAATCACTGCACGCTCTCCAATAGGAATCGGAAGGAATACCCGACCTTCTCTGCGGCCAAAATCACCGATTCCAGGAAGCTCTTTCTCTCCTTCCGCACCGGCCTCTGCAAAGGAAGGCAGTCCGCCTTCCTGATGAAGAACCAGCCAGCCAGGAATCCGCTCCTCCATCTTCGTTAAAAGAAGCTCGGAAAACTCTCCCCAGAAAGAAAGAGAGGAATCAATGTACTGAAACCATACGGTTACATCTCCGCCGCAGACCATGCCGATATTTTCTTTTGCCTTGGGCGTCAGGGAGAAAAATTTCTCACAGGACTGCTTTTCCTCCAGAACCTTTTGTCCAAAGCGGATACACTGAAGCTCCACAGCTCCGCCGCCTACAGTACCGCAAAGCCGTCCTTCTGCCCCCACCAGCATCTGCGCTCCCAGTCCCCTGGGAGAAGAGCCTTCCTGGGAAATAATACTTGTCAAAACCAGATCATGACCGGCAGCTGTCTCCTGCCGGATATACTCAAATATTTTTTTCACGATAGTTTTCTCTCCTCTTCCAATTCATCTGATATTTTCTGAAAATGCTTCTCAAACAGCCTTTGGACAGCTTCCTCTGTCTCTTCCTGAAATGCACTGTAAGAATCCATTATCTGCCTTGCTGCTTCTGTCAGGCGAGAATAACCGCCATGCTTTCCTCCCTGCCCCGTTGCCAAAACCGTTTTTCCTATCTGTTCCTCCATCGTAGATATGAGCCGGCGTCCTTTTGTATAAGATATTCCCATACGCTGACAAGCATTCGCCAGAGAGCCTTCTGTTTCTGTCAGCTGCAGAAGCTGATGAATACCCGGACCATAAAATACTTTTTCCCGGCGGATTCGCACCTGAACAGATGTCTTCATTTTCCTGACATCATGGCTTTCTGAGAGAGCTTCATAAGATGTCCCTGTGTTTTTGTCAGATAAGATCCCCTTATCCTCTGTTTCTATAATATTGGGACGAATTCCGGAAGCCTCAACCGCTCCCCGTAAGCCTTTTTCTCCCTGATAGGCAAGAAGCCGGGAGAAGCAGCTTTTTCTCAAAAGAATCGGATGCCCGCACCGGCCATGGCAGCTGGGAATACAGACCTCTCCTTCTGCATCCAAAAGCATCCGAACCGTTTTTTCCGAAAACATGGGTACATTTCCATGGGCAACCAGAATTTCTGTACATTGATCCTGCAAATAGCAAACTCCCTGCTGGATACTGTCCAGCATCTCTCCCTCCGATGATGCGGTAAGAAATACTAAATTCATGGACGGCACCAGTTTTTTGGGCCATTCTCTTTCATCTCCCACAACCGCAATCCGCCGAATCCCTGTCATTTGAAGCAGAAGAACCATCCGTTCCAGAGCAGAGATTCTTCCAATCTGCCGCTCTGGAGCAAAGGCACTTTGATGATCCGTTTTTCCGGTTGCTATAATCAACGCCCCTGTCATGATGGATCATCCTTTTGCATACCCTGGTAAATTCGATTCAGTTCTTCCTCTGTCAAATCTACGTGATAGAACAGCTGGAAGAATTCTTTCACCTCTTCATCAACATTAAAATTCAGGTATTCCGGATAAATCAGGCCGGAAAGCCAGCGAATCCCTACAATACGATTTGGTCCATTGGGACGGTCGATCCAGCTGAAGGGAGCATTGGGGGTTCCGTACACCGCTTCTTCCTTCACTGCCTTTAAGGATGCATAATCCGGATTTTCCAGAATTGTTTTTGCTGCAGAAGCTCCTGTAATGTCTGCTTTTGGTTCTCCATTTACGATAATCACATCCGGATCCCATGCAAGAAGCTGTTCCGCTGAAATTTGAATCCGTCCGCCTTCTCCCATTTCCAGCTCTGCCACATTGATTCCCTTGACCATTTCAATAATCTGGGCATGAGGAGAGCCTGCCGGTGCGGTTTCCAGAGAATCTTCGCCATTTCCATAGTAAATCCGAACCTTTTCCTCCTCCGGAATGTTCATATTTTCAATATCCTGAAATGTTTTTTCTGCATAAGCTGCCAGCTTTTCAGCCGCTTCCTCTTCACCGAACAGCTCTCCCATAAACCGATATGCCTCCGGAGCTGCCATCAGATCCCCATCTACAGCCACAACAGGAATTCCTAAGCTTTTCGCCAAAGCGTCACAGTCAGATACCATCTTTTCATTTATAGTTCCTACATTCAAAGCTATGGTTGGCCCTGCTGCTATGACAGCCTCATAATTCACTGCGTCTCCCATACCAAAATTGGGAATATTATGATACTGTTCCAGAATTACACTCTTTTCCACCTCATTTAATTCATAGTTCCATCCAAGAAGCCGGTCCGGAACCAGTGAATATAAATAAATCGCCGAAGCCGGTCCAGCAGAAAAAACAGATTTGATTTCCGCAGGAACCGTCATCTTCCGCCCTGCCATATCTGTAATCTCACGCTCTTTGGAAGCCTCTGACAAAGTCTCCTCCTTACTCTCGTCTTTCTCTGTTGTCTCCTCCTGAGACTGAGCTGTGGCTTCCTGCTGCGTCTGTGCAGGCTTTTCTGCCTTTCCACATCCGGTAAGCATACCGGCTGCCATGATTGCTGCAAGAGATAGGGCTAATAACTGTTTTGACTTTTTCATAAATACCTCCTCTGAACTGATACATCATTTTTTATTATGCAGACAAGATGGAATTGACATTCTCCTCCACCTGCGATATACTTTTAAAAGCGAATGGTTTTAAAAAATACATCGACTATATGAAGTATAGCACCTGTATATATATTCGTCAAGACTAAAGAACTGTAAGGAGCAGCTGTTATGAATCTATCTCATCATGAAGTACAGAAAGACACCAGAAAGCGGCGCCATTACCGCCTCCTCCTTCTGGGAATGTTCGGAATGCTGACTGCAATTGTATTTTTTTCCTTCTGGATTGGCTACTATCCCCTTTCTCCATCCCAGGTTATGACAGCATTTCTGTCACGCTTTGGTTATCAGGGTGAACTCCTGCCCCAGGCAGTTACCATTTTCTGGAACATCCGGCTTCCCAGAATTCTCTCCGCCCTGTTTATCGGCGCATCCCTGTCCGTTGCCGGCTCTGCCTATCAGGGAATGTTCCGCAATCCTCTGGTTTCTCCGGATATTCTGGGCGTCTCTTCCGGCGCCAGTCTGGGAGCCGCCTTTGCTATTTTATGCGGAGCTCCCGACTGGCTCATCCAATTGGCTGCCTTTTTGGGAGGTATTGCAGCTGTTGCAGCATCTTATCTGATCAGCCGAAAATCCATGTATTCCCATACGCTGATCCTGGTTCTTACCGGCTCTATGATCATGTCCCTCTGCAACGCCGGAGTGACCATGATCAAATATATTGCAGATCCCAATGATGTGCTTCAGCAAATCACCTTCTGGCTGATGGGAAGCCTTACAAAAACCAACATGAAAGCCTTCCAGTGGAGCTTTCTCCCCATGCTGGCCGGACTGTGCTTTATTTTTCTGTTCCGCTGGAGAATCAACCTGCTGACTCTGGACGAGGAAGAGGCCAAAAGCCTGGGCATTAATATCCGGCGTTACCGGCTTTTGTTCATTACCGCCTCTACCCTTTTAAGCGCTGCGGCAGTCTGCCTGGGCGGTCTGATTGGCTGGGTCGGTCTGATGATTCCCCATCTGGCCCGGGCTTTGGTCGGTGCTGATTATGAGCGGCTGATTCCCGCCAGCGCCATACTGGGCGCCGGATATCTGGTGCTTATGGACGATATCGCCCGTTCGATTCTGTCCATGGAGCTTCCTTTGGGTGTTGTAACCAGCATCATGGGAGCGCCGTTTTTTATTTATCTCATCATTCAACGAGGGAGGCATTCACATGCTGCTGGAAATTAACGAGCTTTATGGAGGATACGGACATGGAGACATTGTAAAGGGGGTCACCTTCCATGCAGATCAGGGAGAAATTCTTTGTCTCATAGGCCCTAACGGATGTGGAAAAACCACTTTGTTCCGACTGCTTTTAGGCTCCATCCCCCATTCCTCCGGAACAATCAAAATCAACGGACGCAGTACCCAGGACATGTCCCAGAAGGAACTGGCCAACCAGATTGCATATATTCCCCAGTATCACTCACCAATCTTTGATTATTCCGTTCTGGATATTGTGATTATGGGACGCGCCTCCCATTTTTCTTCCTTTGATAAGCCCAAAGCGATTGATCGGGAGGCCGCCTTCGATGCTCTGGAAAAGGTTCACGCTATCTCTCTTGCCAACCGAAACTATGCCTCCCTCAGCGGAGGCCAGAGACAGCTGATTTTGATTGCCAGAGCCATCTGCCAGTCCGCCAGTATTTTTATTATGGATGAGCCGGCAGCCAATCTGGATTATGCCAATCACCAGGTTCTTACCGATGTGATTTTTGACCTTGCACAAAAAGGCTATTGTATCATCATGTCAACTCACAGCCCGGAATACCCGTCCTCTGTAAACAGCAGAGTCCTTTTAATGAAAGATGGCCGGGTTGCAGGATTTGGAAGCCCCAGAGAAATCATCACACCAGAAAATCTGGAGGCTGCTTATGGGATTGAAATGGATGTTGTCACCATACAGGACCGGTACGGCGTGGAACGGACCGTCTGCCTTCCTGTCAAAAATATTGCGCGGGAGGTTTCGCTATGACCGAAAAAAACAAGGCAAATAAAAATGCTCTTTCCTATTTTATCTCCCTTCATGAACCTCGCCCTGATGACAGCCAGGAGTTTTCTCCTCAAAGATGGGATCAGAGAGCAGAATTCTGGAAAAAGGAGAGGATAAAAAAACGAAAGGGAGATGAAAGGGTCATCAGCGATATTTCTTATCTGGAGGAGAAGGGGCTTCTCCAAAAGCATTTTGACGTTGCAGATATTGGCTGTGGTCCAGGCCGTTTTGTCGCTGCCTTTGCCCGTCGGGTTCACCGGGCTGTAGGCCTTGATATTTCAGAAAAAATGATCGCTCACGGCATGGAATATTTGAAAGAGGAACAGCTGACCAATGCCAGTCTTCATACCTGTGATTTCCAGAGCCTTGACCTTGATAAAGAGGGCTACCGCAAGGCCTTTGATCTTGTTTTCAGTTCCATGACTCCGGCCCTCCGAGGCATGGATAATCTGAAAAAATCCATGGAAATGAGCCGCGGCTGGTGCTGCCACGTCACACACCTTTCTGGAAGAAACTATCTTCGGGAACAGATTCTCTGGGAACTGTTTGGAAAAAAACCGGTAAGTCCGTGGAATGGGCAAAGTTTTTATGCTCTTTTTAATATTCTTTTCCTGTCTGGCTACAATCCAGAGACTACCTATGAAAGCCGCCGACAGGAAATCTGGGTAACACCGGATGAGGAATACGTGGATTTTCTCATGGAACACATGCTTCCGCAGGAGGAAATCACCAAGGCCCATGCTAAGCAGATAAGAAGCTGGCTTCAAAGGCATCAAAATCAGGAAGGGCAGCTTTTAGAAATCAGCGAAACCACCTATGGAAGACTTTTGTGGGATGTCCGCAATCCGATGGAACGTCCAGATTACCACCCTGTTTCATCTGCATCTTCCTTTCGCCATGTGTTTCTTACCGGGCCAAAGCAGATTGGAAAATCAACAATGATTCGACAGATAATAAGCAAATTCTCCGGCTCTGTAGGCGGATTTTACACGATAAAAATGAGCGGATATCTGGATTCCGGCTTCTCTGTCCATCTGTTTTCCCCAAAAGATCCCGTTGTTCCCACAGAAGAGAATTTCCTGTTTGCCTGCGGAAAACCTGACAAAAACTCTGATTTGCGCTTTAATCAGATGGGAAGCAGGATTCTCCGACACAGCGCAGACTGCTCTCTCATTCTCATGGATGAGTTGGGTCCCCATGAAGCCGAGGCAAAAGAATTCCGTCAGGCCGTTTTCGATACCCTTGACGGCCCCGTTCCTGTTCTCGGTGTACTTCAGGCTCCTGCAGATACCTTTTGGCCGGACATTGTCTCCCGCCCTGATGTCCTGATTCTGGAAGTTTCTGAGGAAAACTGCTCGCAGGAAGCTTTGATTCGCAGAATCGAGGCTGAACTGTTACGAAAATAAAGCAGAGGCCCCCGTTGCCATTATCATCAGAAGCCGAAGAAACAACAAGAACAGATACTTCGTAGTATAAGAAAAGCTGCCGCTTCACGATTCCACGAATCTCGAAAGCGACAGCTTCGTTTGTTTTATTTGCAATAGGTTCCGTACACTTCAATCTGTGTCAGCGCCGGGAACGGTGACGGATCATCAGCCTTAATCAGCTTTCCGAATTTCAGCCAGGTAATGCCGCTCTTCTTCATGGGAATGATATGGGGCTTTACACTCTTTTCCAGGCTTACTGTCTCTTCAGAACCATCTGAGAAGGTAAAAGTTACCTGCTCCCACCAGTTATCATGAGGGAAGTCTGCTCTTGTATACAGAACAATCTCATCAAAATCTACCGGACGTCCAAATTCCAGAGTCAGCTCTGCATCATCCTGCTGGTTGATTCCCCAGGACTCATAAGGCCAGTATCCATGAGACTCGTTTGCCAGCACACCGTCAATGGCGTTGCGTGCTGCAAATACAGCCTCGCCTCTCGTCTCTACATTGGCAGATGCGTGAGGATAACAGCCGGGATCTCCGTGCTGATCCATACTGTTTTTCGCCAGATTTCTATATGCATAAATCTCCCGTTCCAAAGCCGGACGCATGGTCAGATAATGACGCTCTCCTGTAAATGCCTTGGGATTGTAGGAGGTTTTCTTCTCCTCAAAGGGAATAACAAACTCAACCTGGGACTTGGTCAGATATACCAGATCCTCATCCATGGTGTCGTCCAGACGGATTACATAATACTTATCAGTCTCTGCTGCCTCCCATACAATCTTATCGCCCTCTTCATACTGGCCGATCCATGCCAGAATGACTGCTCCCTCAGAAGAAGCAGATGCCTTCTCATTGCCCTCCTGATCCAGCACGCGAATTGTGTTTTTCAGAACTACCTTCTCATCACTCATAGTTACTCCTATCCTTTCCGTTTTTTCCTATTATACCATCAGAAAGGCTTATAGTCAAAGTCTGGAATTGCATTCCATCGTTTTTTAAAATAATGGGCTGCCATTTTCGGCCGTCTGTCCCTGGTAAACAGTCCCTTTTTGTTGCCGTCTGCCCGCATACAGCCCTGAACTGTTGCAAAATCAGCAAATCCCCACACGTGCTCTCCAATAAAAAAGCTTCTCTTATCAAATTCTGCATTCTGACGGCGGTAAAACTCCATCTGGTACTCTTCACTGAACATTTCTGGAACAGTTTCGTGAATTCCGGCAATCGCATCTGCCCCGTATTCTGTCACCATAACCGGCTTTCCCTGCTTTTCCCAGAAATCCAGCTCCTGATTCCAGGCATAGCAGGCTGCATCCAGATTTCCTGAAAGATTGTACCATCCGTAATACCGGTTAATGCATACCACATCCATAGTCCGTGTTACCAGATCCCGTTCATAATTGTTCTGGCAGCAAACAAAGGTCACCGGACGGTTTTGAGGATCCAGACTGTGTGTATATTCATACAGGGAATGCCAGTATTCGTAAGCTGACTCTGGAAAATGCTCCGTATCCGGCTCATTTCCCATGGACCACATAACCACAGACGGGTGATTTTTATCCCGGCCAACCATTTCCCGAAGTACCTGCTCATGGTGCTCGCGAATAGGAAAGGTTTCATATGGATTCTGAGCCTCTCCTGCACCAATTCCAACAGCCGGCGTCTCATCAATAATAACAATTCCCTCTCTGTCGCAGAGATCATACATCTCCTCTGCATAGGGATAATGACTGGTTCGGAAAGAATTCGCGTGTAGCCAGTGAATCAGATTAACATCCTTTACATCCAGGCACAGATCCAGTCCTCTTCCATGAAAGGCGGAATCCTCATGCTTGCCAAAGCCCTTAAAATAAAATGGCTTTTCATTAATCAGAAATTTCGTGCCCTCTACTCTGACGGTACGGATACCAAAGGGCTGTTCATAAACATCTTCTCCACAGGAAATCCGGGCCGTATACAGATATGGAATCCCCGGCCACGGCCACCACAGCTTTGCCTGAGGAATTCGAAGCTTGCCTGCACATCCACATCCCCGGGCCACACAGCTTCTGTTTTCATCAAGAATCTCTATCGCAGTTATCTCAGAAAGCACAGCTTTCTGTTCTCCAGCTCTTCCTTTTACAGAAATATCATATTCCACAATTCCGTCTGCTCCGTCAATAGACGGAACCAGAGTAATATCATCTACATACATTTCCGGTGTTGTATACAAACGAACCGGACGATTGATGCCTGCATAATTAAAAAAGTCAAAATTGGGAATATTCTGCGGCTTTGCCCACAGCTTTGCCGCCTCTACACTGGGAACTCCTGGATTGTCGGAACCGAAAAAAGCAATAGCTCCCTCATTTCCCACAGGAAGGGTTCCATGATGAATCCGGTTGTCCGCAGCCACTGTAAGAACTCCTCTGGTCCCTGCCGGAATCAAATCTGTAATTTCTACCTCAAAGGGCAGAAATCCCCCCTTATGTTCTGCTGCCAGTTTTCCATTGATATACACCTTTGCACGATGTGTCACTGCATCAAAACGCAGAACAAGGCGCTGTCCTTTCAAACTGGCCGGCACAGCAATCGTTCTTTCATAATAAACCCAGCCATAATGATTTCTGTATGCGGGATCCTCCTTTTGATCGTTATAAGATGCAGGAACAAAAATCACCTCTGAATCCTTCAGGCTCTCACAGGCTTCTCCCGGATCCCTGGCATCTCCCAGCTGAAATTTCCAGATTCCTGACAAATCCAGTACAGCCCGCACTTCATTTTCTCTTGGATACAACATGGTTCCACACTCTCCTTTTTCAGACTGCTTCTATTATACCTGAGCCAGTCTGCAGGAAACATGGAAATTCCTATGAGAAATCTGCACTTTCTATGACAGTTTTAAGATACTCCATTCTTCAGGCAGATATCTGACAGGCAGCATTTGTCACAAAAGGGCTTTGTCCGTGCTGTACATACATCCCTGCCATGAAACACCAGCCTGTGACAAAAATCACTTCCCTCCTCCGGGGGAACCAGCTTCCAAAGGGCCATTTCCACCCGCTTCGGATCCTTGATATTGTCTACCAGCCCCATCCGATTGACCAGACGGATGCAGTGAGTATCTGTAACAATCGCCGGCTTCCCAAACACATCTCCCATAATCAGATTGGCGCTTTTCCGTCCAACCCCCGGCAGTCTGAGGAGGGCATCAAAATCATCCGGCACCCGGCTGTGAAATTCATCCCTCAGCATTTTCATACATCCGCTGATGTCTCTGGCTTTGCTGCGTCCCAGACCGCAGGGCTTTACAATCTCCTCAATGTCTTCTGCAGACGCCTCTGCCAGAGCATCAATATCCGGGAATTTTTCATAAAGCTTCGGTACCACCGTATTTACTCTGGCATCTGTACACTGCGCAGCCAGACGCACGCTGACCAGAAGCTTCCATGCTTCCTCATAATCAAGAGTACATCCCGCATCCGGATACTCCTTTTTCAGGCGTTCAATAATTTCCCTTGTCCGTTCTTCTTTTGTCATCGCTTTCCTTGTTCCTCCACCCATTCTTTTACAGCATGACCCATTTCCTCTACGGTCATCCCATCTGTTTTTAAAAAATCAACATCCGGTCTGCCTGAAAACCATTTTCGTTTCAACGGCATCAAATACTTCACATAATATTCAAAAAACTCCCGGGAGCGAGTCTCATCTCCCTCTTTATTTTTGCGAAGCCACTCCTCAGATGCGTCCAGAAATAAAATTCTATGAGGCAGGCAGCCTTTTACCTGTTCCAGCTCCTTTTGTAAAGGAATCTCCACCTCCCAGTCCCATCCCATGGAACGGGGATAGTTCAGCGTGTAAAACACAATCTCCTCTGCCCCAAAATCCATGACGGTACAGGGATAGTCTCTGCTGGCTTCCCACCTTCTCACCTCGTTCATCAGCCACAGCTTTTGAATTTCCAGATAATCCTCATATTTATTTTTATTCAGTCCTCTTCTCCGAATCTCTTCGATCACGGACCGATTTTCTTCATAGCTTACATGAATCTCCGGAAGACAAGCTTCCAGATATCTGGCAGCAGTTGTCTTTCCAGCTGCCATGGAACCCTGAAGCGACAAAAACAGCGGCACAAAATCCCTCCTGTCTGCATATTCCTAAAAATTTTCTTTTATCCGTGATGCAAGTATACCATATTTAAGCGCTTTTGCGCTAGACATGTCCGCGCAAAAAGAAACAGGCATCTGTCTTTTTTGAACCTGTCCGTTCCGACAAATACCTGTTTCTTTTAAACTCTGTCCCTTTAATATTGGAGCACTGTTCCCGCCAGTACATCCTTCTTTTTATCAAACACAATCACATTTCCATATCCCATACAGCCGTCTGCTTCTTCCAAATCTGTGGGGGAATTCACCTCCTGATGGCAGAAAATAACCACATATTCTGTTCCATGGCAGGAAATTTTTACAGCCTCAGCCATAGAATCCGGATACTGAATTCCCTTCAGAGCGGAGTTGACAGGGATTTTTTCTACCAAAATCGGCTCCGGTTTTCCATCCGGCGCAGCATGAATCACTGTCAGCAAAGATGCAAACCCTTCTGCCTGATATTTCACACAAATTCCCTGACGTTTCTCGTACCGGTTATAGTGGCGGGCAATTTTTCCTTCATACAGCTCCGGCTCTGTTCCCGGTGTCAGGAAATAAAAATCGGCTCTTGCCTTGTTTCCCTGAAAAACTGCGCAGCTTTGATTCGCTCCTTCCAATCTCACCTGTCCCCGCTCACTGAAATTCCAGTACTGACGATAGGTATGAGCTCCTCCGGTATACATTTCGTCCATAATCAGATAAATATCCGGTTTTATATAAACAATCTTTCGATTAATAAATACTCCGTCCTCTGCATATCCCAGATGTCCGCCCTGTACATACTCATAAGAATCTGTAAACCGAAACTGTCCCTTTACCGGCTGGCACAGCTTGGAGCATTCCCAGGAATCCTTGCATACTGTAAAAAATTTATCATCAACCGTAATCGTATTATGAGCAGTCGGATCCTTAAATTCAAAACGTCCTGAATCTACTACGTAAGTATAGCGGCCCGCATCTGTCAGCACATCCTCTCCGCCTACACAAAGATCCACATGAAGCTTATCAGAATGGCCGTGTCCTGCTCCCATGGTTCCGCAGTGAAAATGAAGCAGAGAACCGTCCTCTCCCCACTTGTCTCTCAGATAGTAATTTCCACTGTCAGAAAGCGCTCCTGACAGGAAATCCGGTTCCTGAATCTCCATTTCCTGATAGAGTCTGGCGCTTTCGATTCCCAGATCCCATACGCTTTCAAAGTCCAGAACAGGGAAGCCGCCGAACTTCAGCATAGGATCCCGGAACAAAACTGCTGCCGTACTGATATAATCCCGAATGTCCATATCATCGCTGTCTCCCATCAGAAGCTGCTTATGATCCGGCTTTTTCCACATCAGATCCGCACATGCCATTTTGTGAACCGCATTTAAAATGGTGTCGGGAACCTCAATATCATTGCGGGAGGCAAGAATCAGAACATCCTCATAGCAGTGAAGCACCTCATTGTGATACAGGGGAGACTGCTCCCACTGAACGCCGTCTCCCATAATCTGCATCCGCGCCTCTGCTTCCAGATGCTCCAGGGCAATAGAGGTATAACGCTTTCTTCTCTCCTCATCCGGCATGGCAATTCCGATTTCAAACAGACCGTGATTCTCGATTACTCCCCAGTTGCTCATATAGCGGTAAGGAGAATGCATCTGAATCAGAAATTCTGCGTGTTCCACCAGGCAGCTGTAAAATGCATCCACAACCTCATCTGTTACGTAGGGGCTGTCCTTAAAATACCGCATGGCTTTTACCCAGAACTCTCCGCGGATCCCCGTCTCCAAAATCCTCCAGGTTGTTTTTTCCGTTTCCTCCGTCCGTTTCACCCCAGTAATCCAGCTCATCAGAAGTCGGACAAAATGGCGGGCATATTTATCCTCTCCAGTCAGCCAGTAGGCCTGCCCCAGGCAGATAAAAAAGCGGTGACGGTTAAACTGAAACGTAAATTCCGGATCATTTCCCGGCCGGTATTCCCAGTCAACATCTCCCTCTGGATCAAAGATTACCGGATCCCAGGTTCGTTCCATATCATGTTCCAAATCAAATAAAAAATAATTCCGGCATACCTCATCTGCAACGCGAATAATATGTGCGCAATCCTCCGGCCAGTATGTTTTGCAGTATTCCGCTACGGCCGCCGGATCGTCAAAGAAAAAATACTCATTTCCCCTGGAAAAAAACTCCTGCTTGGTCATTGTCTGTCTTCTCCTTCATTCTTTTCCTGAAAACGCCTGCTGCTGTCATCCTTCCTGTTTTACCAGTAAATATTCCAGTCCTTGTGCAGCCTTGTCAGGGCTTCCATATAAAAATAATCTCCCCAGATATTACATTCATCCACCCCGTAATGATTGCAGGTATTGTAGGGGGAATGGTTAGAATAGGTACTGTGAAGCACCAGTCCGTTTGACTGTGACGGATCCTTTACTGCATAATGATCCACCACAGATTTCATCAGCCTTTTTGCAATGGAAATATAGTAAGCCGCCTCCTTAGAGGGCAGGTATTTTGCCATTTCCAGCATGCCGCAGGCTGCAATCGATGCAGAAGAAGAGTCTCTGGGCTGATCCTCATTTCCATCGCCAAATTCCAGATCCCAGTAAGGAACCAGATCCTCTGGAAGATGACGGAGAAAATATTCTGTTACTCCTTTAAAAATCGGAATATAGGACTCTCGTTTTGTATATTTATATCCTACCGCTGTTCCGTAAACACCCCAGGCCTGTCCTCTTGCCCAGGCAGAACCGTCGCGGTACCCCTGACAGGTTGCGCCGTGATCCGGCGCCCCTGTTTCGCGGTTAAAGAAAAAGGTGTGCCAGGTAGAAAAATCAGGACGGATCACATTAGCCAGAGCCGTATGAATATGCTTTTCCGCTACCTGACGGTATTTTTCCTCTCCTGTTTCCTCTGTTGCCCAGTAAAGAAGAGGCAGATTTAGCAGGCAGTCAATAATCAGCCGGTAATTATCCGGCGCATTTAAAGGTCCCCATGCCTGAATGAATTCTCCCTTTTCATGGAAACGGGTAATCAGCTCCTCTGCTGCTTTTAAGGCAGCCACTCTTCCCACCTGACTTCCTGTCAGCTTATATCCAGCCACACAGGAGGGAGAATATAAAAATCCCAAATCATGGGTTTCCACATCAATTTTTTCTTCAATCCGATTCAGAAAATCCTTCATCTGAATCTCTCCGGCCTCCTTCAGCGCCGGATTCTTTGTATGCTCATAGGCCAGCCAGATCTCTCCGGTCCAGAAGCCGGTTGTCCAGTCTCTGTTTTCTGTGGGCTGATAAAATCCATTTTCACTGTAAGCCTTCTGAAAGCAGTGAGTAAATTTCGGAAGGTTCCGAATCACCTGGGCGGAGGCCGCATCCAGGGCGGCTTCCACCTCGCTGTCTGTTATTTCCGGCTTCTGCTCCAGTTTTTCAAGTGCAATCCAACTCATCATTTAACCTCCCTCTGTTTAACCCTTTACGCCAGAGGCAGCTACGCCTTCTACAAAGTATTTCTGTAAAGACAGGAACACAATCAATACAGGAATCAGACTGAGTACAGAAGCTGCCATAATCAGACCATATTCAGAACCAAACTGGCTGATAAACATACGAAGTCCCAGCTGCAGAGTTTTCTTTGATTCTGTTGTCAGATAAATCAACGGCCCCAGGAAATCATTCCAGGTATTCACAAAGGTGAAAATAGTCAGGGTAGACAGGGCCGGCTTAGAAAGAGGCAGCATTACCCGGTACCAGATCTGGTATTCCGTCATACCGTCAATCCGGGCCGCCTCACAAAGCTCTGTAGGAATTCCCTCATAAAACTGCTTCATCATAAATACGCCGAAGGCAGAGAAGGCCTGCAGGCAGATAATCGCCAGATGAGTATCAGCCAGTCCAAAAGAACGCATCATCATAAACTGCGGTACCATATATACCTGCCAGGGAACTGCAATGGTTGTAATATATGCTAAAAACAGGGTGTTTTTTCCTTTAAACTGCAGCTTGGCAAAAGCATAGGCCGCAAAGCTGCTGGTCAGCAGCTGAAGGAAGGTTACAATCAAGGTCAGCTTTACGGTATTCAGCACAAATTTTGAGAGGGGGATTTTGTGCCAGATATCCACGTAATTCTGCCATCTGGGATTCTCCGGAATCCACTGTATGGGGAAAATAAATACATCCTTATCAAGCTTAAAGGATGCGGAAAGCATCCAGGCAAAGGGAACCAGCATTACCAGAGCAAGGGCAATCAAAACAACATAGAGGATTACCCGAAAGGCTCTTGTTTTTGTATTTTTGATTTTCATGTTCGGATCCTCCTAGTTTGAATATTTCTTCTCTCCACGGAACTGTACCAGGGTAATGGCCAGAACAATGAGGAACAGTACCATGGCTACTGCACTTGCATAGCCCAGATTCCAGTTACGGAAAGCTTCTTCGTAAATGTGATAAACCAGTACAATCGCTGACTCATTCAGCACACCGGCATTTCCGCCTGCCAGCATGTATACAATATCGTATACCTTGAAGCAGTTAATGGTCAGGATAATCGTAACAAAGAAGGTAGTCGGCTGCAGCTGAGGCCAGGTAATGTAGCGGAACCGCTGCCATGCATTGGCGCCGTCTAAGCTGCAGGCCTCATACAGTTCTCCATTGATTCCCTGAAGACCTGCCAGATAAATAACCATATAGTAGCCCATGTTTTTCCAGACAGAGAACATAACAACCGTAAACATAACCCAGTCCTTGTCAGCCGCCCATTTGGGAAGATTTTTTGCCGCCATACCCAGATTATACAGAATCATATTGACTGGTCCGCTTTTTGCCGGAGAAAACAACATATTCCACACTGCTGCAACTGCTACCAGAGAAGCCACATACGGGAAAAAGCTGACAGTACGGAAAAAATTCCGTCCTTTAATATGCTGATTCAGGAGAACTGCCAGACCCAAAGCAGCTGCCAGGGTAAATGGTACTGTTGCAACACAGTAAATAATCGTATTCTTTAAAGATGCCAGGAAACGGGTATTTCCAATCATCATAGCAAAATTATCCAGAGCTGCAAACTGCATCGGGTTATTTCCATCCCATTTAATAAATGCAAGGATAAATGCGAAAATAACCGGTCCAAGAGTAAATACTGCAAATCCGATAAAGTTCGGTGCAATAAAGCTGTAGGCTACCAGATCCCGTTTTGTCTGGCGGCTGAACCGCTCTCCGGTTTTTGCCTGACGAATCTTATCTCTTACCTGATCCACCTTTTTCCCCAGCTTCAGTTTCTTTTTTGGATCCTGCTCCGCCTCTGCCTGCTGCTGCAGCTTTTCAAGCTGCGGCTCTAAAACAGCCAGCCTGCGCTGAACCTCTGCCGGATCCACTGACTTTTTCTGTCTCATAACTATCCGCCTTTCTTTTCCTGCCTGTGATTTATATGAGGCAGACGATTTTGTTTATCGCCTGCCTCATATGGATTTTTCTCAAATAAGTTTATCAAAAACGAAACCAGAATTACTGCGCCAGAATTGCAGAAATTTTTTCATTCATATCAGCAATTCCTTCATCGATGGTACTGTTTCCGGTCATGATGTTGTCATGAGCCTCGTTTAATACTGTCTCCATCTCAGAGCTCTTGGTGCTTACCGGCATTTCCAGATACAGATTTGCTGTCTGGAGAGCCTCTTTGCTGGTATCATCTGCCGGGAATCCCTCAATAGAAGCTACCATGTTGGCAATATCATCGGTCATGATTGCCGGAATGGTTCCAGTAGATGCCAGAATATCAGCGCCCTCTTCTCCACATACAAACTTTACAAAATCCCAGGACATATCTTTATCCTTTGCGGTAGTCGGAATAGCCAGAGAGGTAATCGTTGCCAGAGTAGAGCCCGGTTCTACGCCCTCAGCATGAGGATATTTTACCATTCCCCAGTTGCCGCAGTCTGTATATTCGCCTGCTTTTACCTTATCAATCAGAGTGGAAATAAACCAGGTTCCCATGTTCATCATTGCTACATTTCCCTGAGAAAATGCACCGGAATAATGAAGATTAGAGGTCTTTAAGGTTGCATAATCCTGACATACGCCGTCCTCCTGCTCTGCCAGAATCATCTCGTAATACGGCTTCAGGAAATCATAGCTTCCATCAATAATGCTGTTCTTTCCATCCAGAATACCAAACAGCTGAACTGCACTTCTCCAGGTATGATAGTGAGCTCCGTACACCTCCTGACCAGGCATATCGTTGGTAACGCTTCTTGCCAGAGCGTCATACTGCTCAAAGGTCATATCATTGGTCGGATAATCAACTCCTGCTGCATCAAAAATATCTTTATTATAAAATACAACCCAGAAATCGCTTCTAAAAGGAAGCTCATACAGCTTATCTTCTACTTTAATTTGGTCGGTCAGCCCCTTAAATGCGCTTAAATCTACGCCGTCCTTTGCAATATACTCATCCAGCGGCTCCAGAACGCCCTTGTTTACCAGAGTGGTATATCCGGGAACATCTTTTACGGTTACAACATCAAAATCAGAGCCGGATCCGGTCAGCTGTGTAGCAAGAACGGTCTGGTAATCAGAGCTTCCCAGGTCAACCAGTTCAACCTTTACATCCGGATGAGCGCTTTCATAGGCTTCAATTAAAGGCTGGTAATAAACGGTTAAATCCTTATCCCACATAGCCCATTTCAGAACCTTCTGCCCCTCTGCCGGAGCCTCTGTTTCAGCTGCTGCCTCAGTCTCAGCCTTTGTATCTGCTGCAGGTGCTGCCGTGGTTTCTCCTGTCTGAGAACCGCCGCATGCTACCAGACTTCCTGCCATAGCTGCTGCCAGAGAAAGGCTTAAAATACGTTTTTTCATCATAACTTTTCCTCCTGATTCTAATAGCGGCTGCCCTGTGCAGCTCGCATCTGATGGTTCCATTATAGTGAAATCCTCCTGGATTCTGAATGGAATTTTCACCAGAAAAGCTTCATTTTTTACACATCATGTTATTTAATATTATCATATTTTCATGTAATTTTTCACCATTCCTGTATTTTTTTACAATTGTATTCATTTGACAAAGCCAAGACCTGACGATAGAATAAGAGTAATTAACAGAAAGGAATCGTTTTATGAAAAAGCACATATTTCCGAAAACGGTCCGAAACCAGATTATTATCAGTACAGCAGCTATAACCCTTATTATCGCTGCCATTACTGTGACTATCTGCTTTTCTGTATTCCAGTCCTTTCTCCGCAAAGCGGAGATTCAGTCTGCGGAATTCAATATGCAGGTCATTTCCAACAACGTTTCGGCCGATATGGATCACATATTATCCTTTGTAGACTGGTGCAGCAGCAATACAGAAATCAATCATTTTCTGCGGGTTTTTCAGAATCAGGAAAAGATGCCTACTATCTCCTCGGAAGATTTTTCTCTCCGCACCGTAGCCTTAAATACCTACAGCCGGTTAAAGGAGCAGTACAATGATACTCCCTCCTCAGAAAAATACATGTCCCGGGTTCTGATTTCTCCGGAAAACAGAAAGGTATACCTTCAGCTTTCCGATACAAGCGCTACCAATACCTCCTCTGCTGCAGATATTGTCTATGCCGATGAGCATTTTCAGAGGTTGCTCAATGCGCCGGAATACCTGTGGAACGGTTTGCATCCGGATCCTCTTCTGGAATCTGACAGCCCGAAATTCCTTCCCGTTGTGCGTCCTATTTATAATCAGTACAATGCGGATCGAATTGGATGGCTCTATCTTACAATTCCGGAAAGACTGCTGACGGATTATATTCATACCCTGCCGTTAGAAGAAGACTCTGCCCTCTATGTTACTATCGGAGAACATACCTACCGTTATAACTGCGGACAGCTGACAGAATGTGATTTTTCTTTTCAGATCTTAAAGGATGTCAGCAGTCAAACCTTCCATAAAAGCAATCACGCCGCTCAGGTACAGTTTCCAGACGGAAGCCGGCGGTACACGGTATCCTGTCCTCTGGGAAATCAGGGATGGACCATTACTCAGGTGCTTTCTGATCAAAGCTATCTGGCTCAGAGAGACGTTTATAATACCATTATTGCGGGGATTGTCGTTGTTATCCTCATATCCGGAGGGCTTCTCTACCTGGTATTAAGCCATCTGATCAATCGTCCTGTGGCCTTGCTTCAGAGTAAAATCGGCGCTATTGCTCAGGGAGATTTTTCCAGAGATCCTTCGATTGAATGGAAAAATGAATTTGGAACCATCGGAAAAGGGATTAATCAGATGTCGGAAAATGTAGTTTCTCTGATGGACAAAAAAGTAGAAGACGAAAAGCAGAAAAAGGATCTGGAATATCAGATTCTCCAAAGTCAGATTAACCCGCATTTTCTCTACAATACCTTGAATTCCATCAAATGGATGGCAACCATTCAGGGCGCCGGCGGTATTGCAGAAATGACTACAGCCCTGGCCCGACTGATGAAAAATGTCTCCAAAGGCACAGGCGCCCAGATTCCCTTGAAAGACGAGCTGGCGCTGGTTCAGGATTATTTTCTGATTCAGCAGTACCGGTATGGAGGCAGTGTGTCCCTGGAGTGCCGGATTCCGGATCCCGAGCTGTACCACTGCATGATTCACCGTTTTTCTCTTCAGCCTATTGTAGAGAATGCGCTCTTCCACGGCATTGAGCCCAAGGGCTGTGCCGGAAAGATTGTCATTGAGGCCTGGGAATCACCGTCCTCTGACGGCCAGTCACTTCTAAAGGTTTCTGTTACTGACAACGGTATCGGTATGACAGAGGAGACCATGAAAAAAGTGCTGACTGGGGAAGCCAATTCCTCCGCTGAATTTTTCCGCCATGTGGGAATCAATAATGTAAATAAACGAATTCAATATGATTTTGGGGAGGATTTCGGAATCACAATCCAAAGCGAAACCGGAGAAAATTCTTATACTGTCATGACCATAACACTCCCCTATATCACAGATGAAAGGACAACGATATTATGATAAAACTGCTGATTGTTGACGATGAACCTCTGGTACAGATCGGCATAAAATCTATGATAAACTGGGCAGAGCTTGGCATTGAAGTCTGCGGTACTGCCATGAACGGTCAGGCTGCCCTGGATATGATCCGGGAATACGCCCCGGAGCTGGTCATTACCGATATCAAGATGCCGATTATGAACGGCCTGGATTTGGTGAAAGCCTGCAGAGACGAAATCGGCCCCATCCCCCTGTTTCTTGTTCTTACCAGCTATGAAGAATTTGAGCTGGTGAGGAAGGCTCTCTCCTACCAGGTTGTTGATTATCTGGTTAAGCTTGAGCTGGATCCAGACAGCCTCAGACAGGCTGTCGAACGGGCCCTGGAGCGATTAAACCAGCTAAAGGAAAGCGCTGCATACCGTCAGGCTGGCGGACGCCCCCTGCTGCAGAGCTATTCTGATAAATTTTTCATGCGTCTTCTCCACAATCTGTTTGACAGCCGGGAACAGTTTGCCATTCAGGTGCGGGATCTGCGCCTGGATTTTTCCCATCAGTGCTATCTGGCCTGCCACGGTGAAATTCACAGCGGAGTAGCCGCCCAGCTAAGCAGGGAAAAACAGATGAAGCTGTATTCCAGCAGCCTGCAGATGATACGGGAAATATTTAATAAATATGCGCCCAGCTATGTTATTTCCCTTGATAAAATCCATTTTGCCGCGGTTTTTCATTTTCCTACGATGGAAAAGGCCGATATTACCGCTGTACAAAACGGTATTTCCAACGCCTGCTCCATGGTACATAATTATTTTAATGTATGGCTTTCCATGGGAATTGGAAGTGCTGTAGACGATCCCTTAAAAATAAGCGGATCCTATCAGGAAGCCCGACAGGCATTCAATCTGGCGGATCAGGAAAATCCTGTTGTTCCTTTTTCCCGGATTACCGATGACACCATGAAAAATGCCTTTAACATTACGGTTTTTAAAAACAGTCTGACACAGGCCTTTGAAGAGTTTGACACAGATGTACTCTACCGCACACTGACGGAAATTACAGAGCTTTTCATCTCCAATCCGCAGAAATATCTTCAGGCTGTAGATGCCGCCTGCAATATTCTGTATCTTGCTCTTTCCCTTCTTCCCGGCAGTGAGGAAACCCTGGAAGAAATTTTTTCCGCCTATCCAGACGGATACCGTTCGATTTATAGAGCCGCCAGCATTATGGAGGTTACGCAATGGCTGAATACCCTTCGGGACGGGCTATGCAGCATTCTGAAAAACAAACGCAAAACCTACAAGGATCATGTTGTCTCTAATGTTCAAAAATATATTGATAATCACATCGAAGACCGGCTGACCCTAAACGATGTCGCGGCTGTATTTGGATTGACCCCCAATTATTTAAGCGCTCTTTTTAAGAAGAGCTGCAGCATCGGATTTACAGAATATATTACTCAGAAAAAAATAAGCCGGGCCAAGGCCCTTCTTCTGGAACAGGATTACAAGATCTACGAGGTGGCAGACCGGCTGGGCTTTGAAAGCGCATTTTATTTCAGCAAAGTATTTAAAAAAGTAGAAGGCGTATCCCCCCGGGACTACATCCAATCCCATACCGCTGCGCCAAGCTACCGTGAATAAAGGAGATTTCTTATGTTTCAGGAACTTGCCAAAACCTATTGTACCACTTTTGTACCCTTTCATCCGGCTGCCCCTGCTGCAGATCGAACTGCCTGGGAGCACCTGGAGCCTTCCATTCTTTCCCTTCTTCTCAAAGATGGAGAACGCTGTTTGGAAGAGCCGTGGCCGACTCTTACTGCCACAGACTATCTTGATTTTACCAGAACCGGAAGAAGAGCGCTTTTTGAAGGCAAGCTGTTTGCCCGAAGAACCCTTCTCAATTCCATGCTTCTGGCAGAGTGTGCCGAGCATCAGGGACGCTTTCTGGATTCTGTTTTAAATGGAATCTGGTCTATCTGTGAAGAGACCTCCTGGTGTCTTCCTGCCCACAATTCCTATATCCGTGATACACCTCAGCTTCCTCTTCCAGATGCACGGCGGCCGGTAATTGACTTATTCGCCGCGGAGACAGCTGCCATTCTTTCCACAGCCAGATACCTGCTAAAGCAGGAGCTGGATGCAGTCAGTCCTGCTGTTTCTGTCCTTCTTGATAAGGCCCTGTCCGAACGTATCTTTGTTCCTTACCTGAACGAGCATTTCTGGTGGATGGGAGACGGCAAATCTCATATGAATAACTGGACTGTCTGGTGTACCCAGAATATTCTTCTGACTGCCGCACTGTCAGATATCAGTGAGGAAGTTCGCAGAGCTGTTTTTCTTAAGGCATGCGAAAGCCTTGACTATTTTCTTGCAGAATATGGGGAGGATGGCTGCTGTGATGAGGGCGCTCAGTATTTTCACCACGCTGGCCTTTGTCTTTTTGGCTGTATGGAAATCCTCAATGCCATAACAGATGGACATTTCCACGCTTTATATGAGGAGCCGAAGATTAAAAATATTGCCTCCTACATTGTTCAGGTACATGCGGCAGGCCCCTATTACATCAATTTTGCAGACTGCTCTCCGATTGCCGGACAGTGCGGCGCACGAGAATATCTCTTTGGAAAACGCACCGCAAATCCCCGTCTTATGGGACTTGCTGCCGGAGATTTCCGCCAGTCACAGGACCCTCTGCTTAGAGAAGAACACAATCTTTTTTACCGCCTGCAGACGATTTTTTCCGCTCAGGAAATGACGGATTATGTGACAGCTGCTCCAACCACAGGCGATGATATTTATTACCCCAGCACCGGGCTTTTTATTGTCCGTGACAGCCGGTTTTGCCTGGCCGTAAAAGCCGGTGATAATGATGACAGCCATAATCACAATGACACCGGCAGCTTTACTATTTACAGAAACGGACAGCCTCTCTTTGCTGATATTGGAGTGGAAACCTATCAGAAAAAAACATTTTCAGAAGAGCGTTATTCCATCTGGACCATGCAGTCTCAGTATCACAACCTGCTTTCCTTTGCTGGATGTGACGAATCGGCTGCCGTTTCATTCCCTTATGGATATGCAGTGAATTTTGGGCCTGCCAATTCAGAATCCGGCTCTCCCTCCATTGCCGCCATGCAGCACAACGGTCCCCAATATCGGGCAAACGATGTCCGCCGGCAGCTGACCGATACCTTTGGAGAAATTTCCATGGAACTGGCAGACGCTTATCCAGAACAAAGGGTTTTATCTTATGTTCGGACCGTTCGCCTGGATAAAGAAGAAGGAATTACCGTTACCGATGTAGTCAGCTGCGGCTCCCTTCAGCCGGTACTTTCTCTGATTACCTGTGAAGAGCCTTTCTGGAACGAAGAAACCTTGGAGCTTTTGATTCCTTTCTCAGAAACTTATGCTGTTCTTCCTGAAAGCCAGACCGAAGCTTCCTCCTCTGTCTGCAAAATCCAGGGTGCCGCAAAGGTAATAAAAGAGCGGCTGCCCATTACGGACAACCGCCTCAAAACCGCCTGGAAGCAGGATATGTGGAGAACTCTTATTTACCTTCAGTCCAACCAATGCTCCTTAAATATCCGATAGCACCGATTAAACATCATATCCAACCATACGGATGTATGCTTTGATCAGTTCTATAATCTGATCATATTCCAGCTTACTGGCATTGATGGGCAGGTCGTAGTTGCTTACGTCCTCCCATTCTCTGCCGGTAAAATATCTGTGGTATTCTCTTCTCTGTCTGGTAATCTTTGTCAGCTTATCCAAGGCTTCCTTGGTATCTGCAAGACCGTCTGCTTCCATGGTTCTGCGAATACAGGTAGCAGTATCTGCATAAACAAAAATTTTAATCAAATCCTCTTTTCCTGCTGTTTCCAGAATATAATCGGCACATCTGCCAATAATCACGCAGGATTCATTTTCTGCCAGTTCCCGAATCACCTCTGACTGAAAACGGAACAGATTATCCGGAGATGTAACATCACCTTCAATTTTGGGATTTCCCGGCAGTGTATGGCGAATTCCTCCTACAATTCGACGCAGAAGATTGTTTCCCGCCTTCTCATCTGCCAATCTGAAATACTGCTCTCCTACTGCACTTTTTTCTGCTGTCAGACTCAAAATTTCATCATCATAAGCCGGAATTCCCAGCTCCTCTGCCAGCTTCTTTCCTACAATTTTTCCGCCGCTTCCATACTGACGTTCAATGGTAATCACCAGCTTTTTTTTATCCATAAAGCACCTCCTGAATCCGCTTACAAGCAAGCTTAACACAGCTTTTTCTTTCAAATTTCCCGCCGTCCTGAATAGTTACGTTTTTATTATAACACAAATCAGGAAGGCTGCAAAATTTTTTTACAGTCTTCCTGATATTTTCTGACTATTATCCTGCTCTTGTCAGAATCTTTTTCTGCTTATCTTTCATAAGCAGCAGCATTGGCGCCTGCAGTTCTTCCAAATACAACTGTATCAGTTAAGGCATTTCCACCGAGACGATTGCTTCCATGAATACCGCCGGTTACCTCGCCAGCTGCATACAGTCCCGGGATTACATTGCCTTCTGTATCAATCACCTCCGTGTTAAGGTTGATCTTTACACCGCCCATGGTGTGATGAACCGTAGGAACACGAGCTGCCGCATAGAAAGGAGCATCGTCAATGCCGTTGTTCTTCTGAGCATTATCGGTAAACAGGGTACGTCCAAACTCATCCTCCTGGCCTTCCAGATCACCGCCCAGACAATGACGGTTATATTCCTCTACACTTGCTTTGAGGTTTTCGGCCGGAACACCAATCTGTTCTGCCAGTTCTTCCAGTGTATCTGCCTTGTAAGCACGTCCGGCTGCTACCAGAGAATTTACGCTTTCATTAAAGTTATTTACCTCATCGCCGGTAGGATAGCAGTCACTGTCCATTACAATATACATTGTAGTATCCGGCTGCTCAAATAAAGCAAGCGTCATCTCATCACGGCGTCCGCCTTCGTTTACAAAACGATTGCCTTCTTTATTGACAAAGATACGGCTCTCTACAGAATGCTCAATATTTCCTGACAGGCTTCCTGTCTGGGGATCACCCAGAGGAAGCAGCTGGATATTGCCCATCTGAACCAGTTCTGCGCCGATCTCCTCTGCCATAACAATACCATCTCCGGTAATCGCTGTCGTATTGGTAGATGGAATGGTCTCGTCCAGGGTCGGCCACAGCTTTGTTTCCTCATTGTATTTCTCACGCATCTCAATATTTCTTCCAAAGCCTCCAGTAGCCAGAACCACACCATTGTTAGCCTTAACGGTCACTTTGTTTCCTGTTTTCCCTTCACACTCAACACCCACAACAGCGCCATCCTCAACAATCAGGTGTTTTGCTGTCGTTTCGTATTTCATAGTAATTCCTTCATTCTTATCCATATAAGCCTGATAGGTCTTGAAAAATCCGGATCCCTCCGGTTCTACCGGCTTATGCGCGCGCTCCCACATACCACCGGTTACAGTAAAGAGTCCTGGCTGGAATTCCATTCCCAGATCCATCAGCCACTCTACACCATCATAGGCTTCCTCAACCAGCTTACGAACCAGTTCCGGATCTCCCTGCTTGTCTCCGCCTTCATAGGTCTGCTGATAATGGAAGTCCACACTGTCTTCTCTGGCAAGAGCCTCCTCACTGCCTTCATCTACAGCATTGAGAGCACCGCCGGCAAGTGCTGTATTTCCGCCCATATTTGCGGTCTTTTCAACAACAATTACACTCTTCCCTGCCTGATTTGCAGTCACAGCTGCAGCCATACCGGCACCGCCGGCACCAATTACAACTACATCTGCTGTCAGCTCCTCATCCTCTGCTGCCGTAACCTCCGGCTTCACAGCCTTAAGTGTTTCCACGTCTCCTCCTGCCTGCTTCACACAGTCTGCCACACCATCTAAAATGGCATTGCTCGTAAGCGTTGCACCAGAAACAGCATCAATACCAAGACCCTGAAGTTCAACAATCTGAGAAGGCATGGTATCACACACTGGTACACCAATTCCAGGTGTTTCCTCATGCTCCAGCTGAATATCTGTGATAGCATCTGCACTGAAGGTTACTGTCACCTTCATTTTTTTCATACCGGTAACCTCTGCACTATAGGTACCTTCCTTATAGAGTCCCTTCTCCTCTGCCACTGTGGTTGTCTCTGCGGCTGTCGTCGGCGCTGCCGTTGTCGCATCCGCCGGTTTGCTCTGGCACCCAGTCATACTGCCTGCCAGAACTGCTGCCATCATAATGGCAATCATACGCTTTGATTTTCTCATAAATGCAACCTCCCTTTTATGCATTTTGTATATAGAAAAAGTTTAACATTTTTTTAACAAAATTACAACCCGAACTTTCCAACTTTTTTCGACCTTTCCTTATTATTACTGCAAATCCCCTTCCTCTCTAGTGATTATTTCATTAACAGATGTCTCTGTCTAATAATTTCCGCACCACAGTTTCATGGATTCCTGTCAGATATGCTATTTCATCCATTGTCTTCCCTTTTCGTTTTAATGAATTTACTATTCTTCTTTGTTCACTTTTTACACCTTGTTTTTTACCTATTTTCTCACCTTGTTTTTTACCTATTTTCTCACCTCGTTCTCTGCCAATCTTTTCGCCTCGCTTCTGACCTATTTTTTCGCCTCGCTTCTGACCTATTTTTTCGCCTCGCTCCTGGCCTATCTTTTCGCCTCGCTCCTGGCCTATCTTTTCTCCTCGCTCCTGGCCTATCTTTTCTCCTCGTTCCTGACCTATCTTTTCTCCTCGTTCCTGCCCCACCTTCTGGCCGTTTCTCTCTCCATCCCTGTAAATCTTATCCATCTCTCTGCACATA
>UMFI01021804.1_pt1 | contig 118404 bp, 122 predicted proteins | sample 1964951 | NCBI WGS metagenome assembly UMFI01 (sample SAMEA4836040, study PRJEB28245) | human gut metagenome | biome: gut microbiome; material: fecal sample | place: Denmark | collected 2008 | reverse complement strand
GCCTGAGCTTTTTCTTTAGTCAAGAACAAACCAGTAGATTCTACTACGTATTCAGCACCTACTGCATCCCAAGCCAATTCTTTAGGATCTTTGCAAGCTGTTACACGGATTTCTTTACCGTTAACAATCAATTTGCTGTTTTCAACGTCAGCTTCGATAGTACCGTTGAATTTACCGTGCATAGTATCATATTTCAACATGTATGCCAAGTAATCTACCGGACACAAGTCGTTAATACCTACGATCTGAATATCGTTTCTGTTCTGAGCTGCACGGAATACGAAACGGCCGATACGACCGAAACCGTTAATACCTACTTTAATCATTTTGTTTAAAATTTAAAGGTTTTATAATTGCTTTATAAACACTCACTCTATTAGTAATCAAAAGGAACCATCAATTTGACATTTATTCCTTTCCGATTGCGATGCAAAAATAAGTATTTCTTTTGAAAGTAAACAACGAATAAGAGAAAAAATACTCAAAAAATATCAGCTGTTACACCTTATTTTTATATATACAAAGGCTTTTTCTGCCTCCTTCTAGCTTTTTTGCAATCTCAATATACCAAATTGACATTATCTATCCATAATTTATTTCCAGGAGATCCCACAAAAGCCCCTCCCATACTTGAAGTAAACTGAAGAATCAAATGGGTAGGATGCTCGTCTTTACCAGCCCAACCCACTTCTTTTATAAGTTTACTTTCTCCTTTGCTGTTACGGGCATAATATCCTCCCGTACCTAATTGCATCAGTTCTGGCACATAACGCTTGTCATGCGTAATATCTCCATACATTATCTCATAAGTAGCTCCATTATGCCAGTCTTGTGAGCGATTGTATTTTACGGCTACCGTACCTACTCGCTTAGCAATAATGTTTCCTTCCGCATCTTCCGAACGCTTCTGCAACAGGCAGACCATAATCGCACAATCCTGTCCCGGCACGGTAGTCTTCTTACTGAATCCGGTCTGACGAATACGGTTCGATTCTCCAGACATTTGCACCTTATAATCATAACGAACCGCCTTTGGACGAGAAGTAAAAGGAAGGCCAGAATTCAATGCTTTTTCTCCGTCTTTAGTTCCCGTAATCGGTTCTTTCATATCACCCAGAAACATGGAACCTGAAGCTAAGACTGTGATATTCACCATTCCCAGCACCTTTACACTTTCAATATGAGTTTCCAAACGCGCACAATAGCCATTTCCTCTCTGTTCAGGATATACACTGGTATTTGTTTTTACAATCCCCATCACTTTAGCCATCACATTGGAATTTCCCCACGGAGATCCTCCCTGATTCACATAAGCCACATTTCCGTCAATTTCCTTTGTGGGACCTAATTCATACAGCAATTTTGTATTTCCTCCAATAATCCCCGACTCATGAATCTTACGGGTTACCCACTGATCCATGTCACCGTATTTTATTGGCACAACCTTTTCCTGTGCTTGCATAGCCAAAGGCATTCCAAGCAAAAACATACCTATAATCCTATTCAATTTCATAAATATCAAATCTTTTTCGGCCGACAAATATAAGCAAAAAAAGCGACAGCTTTTACACTGTCGCTTTTAATCCTGAAATATGGAATAATAATTCTTATCTATATCACATTAATACACGCGATACAATAACCAAGCACCTTGGAAATCTTCACGTGTAGGATATTTTGCTTTAAATGCATCTCTTGCACGAGCAGCTTCATCTCTTGTATCAAATGACTCAACAACTACACGATACATATTACGTTCTGCATTATACACAACTTTTGCATTGTAACCGTCACCGTCAAGTTTAGACTTCAAACCATCCGCATTTGCCTTCACACCAAAACTACCACATACCACGCTATAAGCTTTTAATCCATCGCCTGAAACTAATTCAACTTTTTCCTCACGAACTGGAGCTGCAGATACAACGGGGGCAGGAGCCGGTGCAGCTTCCACCGCAGGAGCTTCTACTGGAGCTTCTGCAGCAGATGAAGCTTCAGCCAATTCCTGTTGTTTAGCTTTTTCATACGCTTTCTTGTAAGCACTTTCACTTGATTTACAAGAAGAGAACGCCAATGCCGTACATAAGGCCATTCCCATTACAACGATCTTTTTCATGTTATCTATACCAAATATTAGATGAATATTCAATTTTATACGTTGCAAAGGTAACAATATAAAATCTGCCATACTATTAAAATCAGTTAATTCTATTCGATTGTCAGCATGAAGCTGCATTTTTCCTAGAAAAAAGAACAACATATCAGGATTATTATTAGATTTGTGAAGTAATAACTTTTAAAAGTAGATTTATGAAAGCATTAAGTATTGTAGCAGCATTCCTTGGCGGTGTTACTTTGGGAGCTGCAGCCGGCATTTTATTTGCCCCGGAAAAAGGTGAAGACACCCGTAGAAAAATTGCTGAAGTTCTTCGCAAAAAGGGCATTCGACTGAATCGTGCCGAAATGGAAGACTTAGTCGATCAAATAGCAGCAGAAGTAAAAGACGCTGAATAATTTGTCGTAAATATAAAGCAGGCTTTTTCTAAGAGAAAGTCTGCTTTATATTTTTTTCATTTTATAAAAACTGCTTATGTTTGCAAATGATAAAAGCATTGATAATCTTGAATCCTTATTCAAGGAAGTACGAAAATACATTGAACTTCAAGGTCAATACGTCAAACTTGATTTGGTAGAAAAGCTCACCATTCTGCTCTCTACTTTAATCCTCATACTCATCATTATTATTTTAAGCATGATGGCTCTTTTTTATTTTTCCTTCATGCTTGTCTATGCTTTGGCTCCTCTTGTGGGCAGTCTGATTGGAGGATATGCCATCATTGGAGGGGTGGTTCTCCTACTAGCCATCCTTATCTACCGGATGAGAAAACAATGGATATTCCAGCCAATGGTACATTTCCTTGCACGATTATTCCTCGACGAACCTGCTTCTAAAGAATAAAATAATGAACGATATAAAACCCATTCCCAACTATAGCGTTGAAATCATCTCTCAATTAAGAGCACAAAAAAAGCAAGAATTAAGAGAGTCCAAAGAACGCATACAACTCCTGACACAGGATTTATTCTCTCCACAGAAAAGTAAAAATAAGATGGAAAACATGATGCAGCACATCAACGCCGGCATAGCCGCTTATGACGGACTGAGAACTGGCATTATGATTTTCCAACGCATACACCGTTTTTTTAATCGAAAAAAAGATAAGAATCGCTGATGAAAAACCCATTACTCATTGCCGCCCTTGCCGCATTTACTACGGCAGGAGCTACAGAAAATCCATTATGGATGCGCTATTGCTCCATTTCACCCGACGGAAGCACCATTGCTTTCTGTTATAAAGGAGACATTTACACCGTACCCTCCACTGGTGGAAATGCCAGACAACTTACTACCAATCCGGCATACGACACCCACCCCATATGGAGTCCAGACGGCCAGCAGATAGCTTTTGCTTCTGCCCGTCAGGGAAGTATGGACATTTACATTGTATCCAAAGACGGAGGAGTCCCCAAGCGACTAACCACCCATTCAGGGAATGAAACTCCTGTTACATTTTCAGATGCCACACATATTTTGTTCAAGGCCAACCTGATGCCTGATGCAACCGACTTATCTTTCCCAAGTGCCCAATTCCCACAAATTTATGAGGTAAGTACTCAAGGCGGACGTCCCAAGCTCTATTCTTCTCTGCCCATGGAAGATATTAGCGTCGCACAAGATGGCACAACGTTATTGTATTATGACCAGAAAGGTTATGAAGACCCTTGGCGAAAACATCATACGTCCTCCATTACACGTGACATCTGGATAAGTAAGAAAGAGAACAATGAACGTACTTACCAGAAAATCACGTCATTCAACGGAGAAGACCGTAACCCGATTTGGAGTAATGACAATCAGTCTTTCTATTACCTCAGTGAAAAAAACGGCTCTTTCAACATTTTCAAATGCAACCTTAACGGAAGCAATGAAATGCAATTGACACACCACACCCAGCATCCGGTCCGTTTCCTTTCATCTTCTAAAAACGGACTTTTATGCTACGGATATGAAGGTGAAATTTATACGGTCAAAGAAGGGCAGCAACCTCAAAAAGTAGCTATCAGTATTGTAACAGACCAGACAGAGACAGAACTAGCTCATCAGATAAAATCTTCAGGAGCAACTGAGATCGCCGTGTCACCCAATGGCAAGGAAGTGGCGTTCATACTTCATGGAGACGTTTTTGTGACCTCTACTGAATATAAAACTACCAAACAGATCACAGACACTCCGGAACAGGAACGCAGCATTGACTTTGCTCCCGACGGACGAAGCATTGTATATGCATCCGAGCGAAACGGACTCTGGCAAATTTACCAGTCTACTTTAACAAAAGAGGAAGAAAAGTTATTTACCTACGCCACCGATATCAAGGAAGAACAGCTAACGCATTCTCAAGTCACTTCCTTCCAGCCACAGTACAGTCCTGACGGAAAACAAATTGCTTTTCTGGAGAACCGTACAACTCTACGAGTTCTTGATTTGAAAGATAAATCTGTCCGCACTGCCATGGATGGAAAATATGAATACTCCTACAGTGATGGAGACCAGTGGTTCCAGTGGAGCCCCGACAGCAAATGGCTGCTTTGCGGATACATCGGAACAGGAGGATGGAACAATAACGATGTGGCCCTGGTCAGCGCTTCCGGAAATGGTGAAATCCATAATTTGACAGAAAGCGGATATACAGACTCCAATGCCAAATGGGTATTGGACGGAAAAGCCATGATTTGGGAAAGCGACCGTGCCGGATACAGAAGCCACGGAAGCTGGGGAGCCGAAAGCGATGTCTACATCATGTTCTTCGACTTAGAAGCTTACGAACGTTTCCGTCTTAACAAAGAAGAACTTGCTCTCGTAAAAGAGAAAGAAGATAAAGAAAAAGAGAAAGACAAACAGGACGACAAGAAAAAGGAGAAAAAAGAAAAATCAGAAAAAGAGAAGAAAGTCACTCCACTCACCTTTGATTTGGAAAACTGCCGTGACCGGATTATTCGCCTGACCGTAAATTCCTCTCATTTAGGAGATGCCGTACTCAGTCCTGACGGCGACAAACTCTACTACCAGGCCTCTTTCGAAGATGGTGCCGACTTGTGGGTACACGACCTGAAAGAACAAAAGACCGAACTTCTGCTAAAAGACATCGGATATGGCTCGATGATCTATAACAAGGAAAGTAAAAAGCTCTTCCTTTGCAGCAACGGAGGCATCAAGAAAATTGATGTTGAGAAAAATAAGACTGACAACGTAAGCTTTGAAGCGATATTCAATTACCGTCCATACCAGGAAAGAGAATATATCTTTAATCACGTATGGCAGCAGGTACTCGACAAGTTCTATGTAGCCGACCTGCATGGAACTGACTGGAAATACTATCGTGAAAGTTATGCACGTTTCTTGCCGCATATCAACAATAACTACGATTTCCAAGAAATGTTGAGCGAACTGTTAGGCGAATTGAACGGTTCACACACAGGAGCCAGATATTATGCTCCGGGAGCGACCTTGTCGACTGCATGCTTAGGTGTATTCTTTGACAACAGCTACGAAGGAGATGGATTAAAAATCCAGGAAATTATCGCCAAAGGTCCGTTTGCAGTTAAAAAGACAGATGTGACCGCAGGTTGTATCATTGAAAAAATCGATGGAAAACCGATTCTGAAAGACACAGATTATTACCCTATGCTGGAAGGAAAAGTAGGAAAGAACATACAGCTCAGCATCTACAACCCGAAAAACGGAAAACGATTCCCGGTAACCATCAAGCCCATTAGTGCAGGCGCACAAAATGAATTGCTTTACAAACGTTGGGTAAAAAGAAACGAAAAGATGGTTGAAGCGCTTTCCGGAGGACGGATTGCCTACGTGCACGTAAAAGGCATGGACAGCCCAAGCTTCCGCAATGTATACAGCGAATTGCTTAGTGACCGCAATCGCAACAAAGAAGCTGTTATCGTAGATACCCGTCACAACGGAGGAGGCTGGTTACACGACGACCTGGCCACTTTGTTAAGCGGAAAAGAATACCAGCGTTTCGTTCCTCGCGGACAATACATCGGCAGCGACCCGTTCAATAAATGGCTGAAACCGTCTTGCGTGATGGTATGCGAAGACAATTACAGTAATGCACACGGTTTCCCATGGGTATACAAAGAATTGAAAATCGGTAAGCTTATCGGAGCTCCAGTTCCAGGCACCATGACCGCTGTATGGTGGGAACGCCAGATAGACCCAACCATCGTCTTCGGTATACCTCAGGTAGGCTGTATGGATATGCGAGGCCAGTACATGGAAAACAAACAACTAGAACCGGACATCAAAGTCTACAACAGTCCTGAAAAATCACTGAAAGGCGAAGACGAACAGCTTGCAGCAGCAGTAAAGGAAATGCTGAAAGAAGCTGATGCGCAAAAGAAAAAATAATTTGACAACTACTTAACCAGTTATCAATCCTTATAACAAAAGCGGGGAAAGACAATGATTTTGTCCTTCCCCGCTCTGTTATAATAACTCCAACCTTTTATTCTACGGCCCGCAAACCTTCATTAATTCTCTTCAATCTCAACAAGGCCTCAATATAATAATAATCTGCATAGATAATAGAAGCATCTATTTCCGACTTAGCCGGCCAATGCCCGGTAGAATGTAATAAGAAAGCGACATTCGTATCCCGCGATTGGTATTTATCGCTACTCAGGCTACACAACATTTTTTCTGCTGCTTCCTTGTACTTTTCCCCTTGTCCGTTTCCATAAAAGCCAGACATTTCCAGCAAAGCCGAAGCGACCACACAAGCCGCAGAAGCATCCCTAGGTGCATTCGGTATATCGGGAGCATTAAAGTCCCAGTAAGGTACATAGTCCTCTGGCAAATTCTTCAGATACACATCTACCAACTTCTCAGCAAACTCCAGGTATTTAGGGTCACCGGTCTCACGGAACACCACTGTATAACCATAAATAGCCCAAGCCTGTCCACGTGCCCACATCGACTCATCTGCATATCCCTGATGCGTACATTTCTTTATACAGTTCCCTGTCAACGTATCATACACCGCCACATGATAAGAAGTATAATCTGGACGGAACTGATTTTCCATCGTTTTGTCTGCATGCGACACTGCTACATCAAACAAACGTCGGTCTCCCCCGTTGCGGGCAGCCCAGAAAAGCATCTCTAAGTTAATCATGTTGTCCATAATGGTGTTATGCCCGCCCAGCATCTCGATATTACGAGGCCAAGACAGAATCGTACCCACTTTCGGATTATACAAAGTAGCCAGCGAATCAGCTGTGGCAATGATTACATCCCGATAAGTCGGATTATGCGTCAGGCGGTAACCGTTTCCATAACTGCAAAATACAAGAAAGCCTAAATCATGGTCATAAGCTGGTATTTCCGAAAAAAGTTTCAACGATTCTGTATACTTTTCAGCCAGCACACGAATCGTATCATTTTGTGTAGCTTCATAATCATACCACAAAACACCCGGCCAGAATCCCCCAGTCCATTCTTCCTTAGCCACCTTCCGGCAATTCCAGAACTTTTCACCTGACAAGATATTTCGAGGCTGCATACTATAATCCACCTCCCCGTTTTTTCCCAGTTCAGCCAGTGCACGATGTACTTGTACGTCACAATACACTAAGGCTTTATCCACATCCAGCTTTTCAGCTTTCTCACCGGCACAAGAAGATAAAGCCATTATTCCTATGCCACACAATAGAGTTTTAATTTTCATATCTAAATTCTTTTATTTTTCCACATGAAACCAATCTACATCCACCCAACCACGTTCTTTCCCATGAGGTGTCACACTGAACATTCCCACCTTGGCGCCAATCCATTTTCCCTGACGAGCTTTGAACAGCGTGCCGGCCTCTGTAAATTTCTTTCCATCCAGACTGTAGCTAAAGCGACAATATGCCTCTTTGCCCACACGTACCCTTATGTAAATCTCTCTTTCGAAATTAGGGAACAAACCTGCTTCAAACTTCTTACTGGGCTCTAATATCGCTAATGTAGAAACCTGCTCCAAGTTACCCTGTTCTGCATCCTTACATATCGCCTGCTTCAGCAAGAACTTTTCTCCCTGTTTTTCCACTCCTATCCAGGAGTAATCCCAGCCCATAACGATGAGCCCCGAAAGTTGTCCGTCATCTTTTGCCGAAACCTTTAATTTTGCTGTAGCTGTAAATTCCTCTGCAGGGAATTTTTGCATCAACAGATTGGGTACTTCCCAGAAATTCTTAAAATGCGAAGAAAGTTCATGTCCATAAATACGGGCATATCCCATATTCGTCGTAAAACCGAACACATCCTGATAATTTGCATGCCATTCCCATTGCAAACCCAGCTTACGAGTATCAAATTCATCACTCTCCACAGGCGTTTCTATCGGATACGCGTTATCGGTTTTAGGTTTACGATAGCGGCTCACAGGATCTCCACAACCATCGCCATCCCTATCTACTCCAATTACCGGCCAGCCATTTACCCATTTCATCGGATTCAGGTGCAATACACGTCCATAAGCCCCCTTATCCTGGAAATGCAAGAACCACGATTCACCGGCCGGAGTATCTACCCATCCTCCCTGATGCGGACCGTTGATGTCCGTTTTTCCTTGTGCCATGACAATCCGGGGTTCGTACGGTCCGTATACATTTTTCGAACGCATCACCAGCTGCCATCCGGAAACGACTCCGCCTGCAGGTGCAAACAGATAATAAAAGCCATTACGCTTATAGAACTTTGCTCCTTCAATAGTATGATTTACACCGTCATTTCCGTCAAACACCAGTACCGGGTCTGAAATGACTTTTGTACCTTCCTTATTCAACTCGCATACCGTCAGCACACTGTTGAATTTCGCCCGGCTTCCAGCCCATGCATGAGCCAGGTACACCCGTCCGTCGTCATCCCATAACGGACAGGGGTCAATCATCCCTTTTCCAGCTTTTACCAGCACCGGCTTATCCCATTCTCCATACGGATCACGAGTCTTTACCATAAAAATGCCAAAATCCGGATCACCCCAGTATATATAATACATCCCTTCATGAAAACGAATGGAAGGTGCCCATACGCCTTTTCCATGACGGGCTTCATTGTAATATTCCACCGGTTCCACCTTTTTCAAAGCATAATTCACAATTTTCCAGTTTACCAAATCCTTTGAATGAAGGATGGGCAATCCTGGTGTGCAATTAAAACTGGAGGCTGTCAAAAAATAGTCTTCACCTACCACGCAGACATCCGGATCAGAATAATCCGCATGAAGTACTGGATTCCGGTACATGCCATTCCCTTCATCCGATACCCAGACCTCAGAGCGATACTGAGCCATCGCAGGATGAAACATACCGCAAACCGACAGACTTAATATCAAAAACAATCCTTTCATTCTTCTTTCAATTTAAGTAACCCCCAAAACAATCTTTTACCAAAAGAAAAAAATACCCAAAACTTAAAAATCCATTTATCTAAATACATTTCGTCTATAAATACGAATCAGGCTCTCCTTACACCTAAAAGAAGAATCTAAAAATTACTTAAAAGGATTCTCCTCCGTATTTCTTATAAGTTTTTGCTTCCTTTTCAGTCACCGGCACCAGTCTCACGGCTGCTCCACCTCTTGGTTTTAGGGTAAACTTTATCACATCCTCAGCTCCGACCAGCACATACGAACATTTCACCCGTGTTTTTGTCTTCACTTCTTCTCCCCCATCGGTATAAATAGATGCCAGATACATCTGATTCTTGTCCAGGAAAGAACAATCCAGCGTTTCATCAGAACCGTCATTGTTGGTCAGCATACCCACAAACCACTCTTTTCCTTTCCGGCGAGCCATGGTAATATTTTTACCCGGCATACCATCCAGCACGTGCGACTCATCAAATACAGTCTGCAGATTTTCAAACCATTCTATCTCCGGCTCCCCGTTATAGAATTGAGGACGGTCATACCAGAAAATCGTCATCAATGGACTATAAAATACCAATGAAGCCGCCAGCTGATGTGCATGCGTATTCTTCAAGCGCTTGTCATAATAACAGATAGTGTAATCTGCGGCTCCGTTAATCATACGCGTAAACGGAAGAATGGTACTGTGTGTAGCATCCGGGAACTCTTCGTTTCCCAAGATACCCTCCTGCGTCAGCAAGTTCGGATAAGTACGGCTGAATCCCGACGGACGGAACTCATCATGAATGTTCATCATCAGGTTATTCTCTGCTGCCAGACGCACCATGTCGTGCAACCAGGTAGCCCAACGGTGACTGGCATACTGCACAAATCCTGATTTCACTCCCACAATGCCCCATTTGTGCAACAGCGGGAACAATTCGCGCATCTGTTTCTGCAAAGCATGCTGATTGACATACAACCAAATACCTACACCTTTCTTCTTTCCATATGCCACCACTTTCGGCATGTCCAGTTTTGACACCACCTTCGTGGCATCCCCATCATGTGAAGTACAGGGCATATACCACTGCCAGTCAAAAAGCATGTACGGGATACGGTGTTCCGCACAGAAATCAATGGTCTTCAAAGCCTGGTCTGTCGTAAGCGACGTTTCGCGCATGATTTTTCCCGGCTTAATCCAGTTAGTATTCTTAATCTCACAAGGAGGATTCAAATTTTCGATAATATAATTGTGTTCCAGCAATTCTCCCGGCTTGTCAGCTGCCATGATGACCTTCCACGGCGTTGCATAATAAGTAACAATATCTACCGGACTGTACATGACAGAAGTCAATGTATGCTGTTTTTCAGCAGAAGACTGAAACTTAGTCAGACACCAGTCGTCCACATCCGCATCGGTCAATGCTGCCCAAACTCCATTAGGCAATTCCAGCGTCAAGGCACGTTCCACCGGCTTCTTCAGCGCATTCACATCCAGGTATTCAAAATGCGCCTGCGCCCATTGTTCGGCCCAAGCCTTGGTTCCTTCCGGAAAAGTATACTCCGTCAAGTCCCCTACTACCTTATGAAATATAGCTTTCGGATGTTCTGGGAAATAATAACGAAAAGCCACCCCTTCATCGTAGGCTCGCACTTCCACGCTCAAACGGTAATTAGAGCCGTCCTTTTTCGACAAATATAATGTGCCCCATTTGTAGTTATCACGCACCGAGCTACGTTCCCCATAAAGCGGTGTCCAAGTAGCATCATGGCTGCCGTAAGCCACTGAATCCACTTCCAGATTGTCCATCCAGCATGCCGGCTGAGGTAATTTACGCATCCCCAAAGCCATTTCCCAGACACGATTGTCCAGTTGTAACCCAGCCTGCGATTCCTTCACTACTTGTTTCCCGTTGTAATTTACCTCATAGCAAAGTACATTGGCTCCGGAAGCCGATTTTTTCTCATAAAATTTTACCTTATGTGTACCTTCCGGAGAAGACAAATTCAATTCTATTGGTTCTGCCGCACACATTACAGCTCCAAGAACCCATAATCCTAACGTCAAAGACAAGTTCTTCATATTCCTGTTTATTGTTTTTTATAGAAATACGAATAACTTGTCCCGACTACTCAATCAAAATGTAATTTTCTTTGATTTTTATTTCACTTGAAACTCAAACGTATTAAAGGAATGAGCCTGCAAAGTCGCATTCAGCCATTTTTCTCCCAACTTCACCGTCAGTTGCTGCGGACTATCCTGGAAGTTTCCAGCCACCACCACGGTTTTTCCTTCTGGAGTCTGTACTACCAGCACGGGCTTCTTGTCCTCACCCGTCGGCTTAAACGCCATCACCTTCGTACCCGGCATCAGGAAACGAGTGTAATGCTTCACGGCATAATATTCCGGCGTAAAGATAGCCTTAGCCTGTTTGGAATCCACCCGTATCAAGGCATTCTGCTTCCATCCCCACGGACTTACTCCCTCATCCGCCAGAATCGGATTCCAGAAAGTATACTCCTCACAGCCATTTCCCAAATAATGATTCATCAGATGAAACGTATGCTCTGCCGCTTTCCAGTCGAAAGCCCCCCATCCGCATTCACTTTCAGTCTGCACATAGTTATAATTCGGATATTTCGCACGCAGGCGGGTCAGCAACTGTCCTCCTTCCCACTGTAGTCCTATTCCTTGAATCGTTTCAGGCATACGCGGATCATCCAGCACCTTTTCTATCACCTCATAACGGTTCGTATTGATTGTTCCGAAATACAATTTCACGTCCGGATGCACTTTCTTCAGTGCCGGAGCCAGATACTCTACGTTGAAACGGATAATCCCCTCCGGTGTCCATGCACATCCCGGATAAGGCGTATAGCTCCATGATTCATTTTGAAACATCACCATCTTTATGGGAATATTCAACTCCTTATATGCGGAAACAAACTTGCAAAAGAAATTCGCGTATGCCGACAGGTAACGAGGATCTTGAATAAAGAAATCTGTTTCAGCCAGTTCTGCCGGGAATACCCCGTCTGTCTTAGGTCCTTTATTGCCTTGCAAATAATAATCCTTCACCGGGTGCATCGTATTATATTTATCACTGCGCACCGGATAATCCTGATTGATTTTCATCCAGCTGGGCGGACTCCATGGAGAAATCCAGAAAGTCATGTTCGGATTATAACGCTGGGCCGACTTGATATACGGCACAAGCGAAGTTTTATCGCGGTCTATATTAAAATGCTTCAATTCAAAATCTCCCGGTACCTCGTCGCAACTGTACCAGTTGCGTGAAAAATCGTTTGCATTCATCGGAAAACGCCCCAACGTAAAGCGCAAATCACCTTCCGGAGCAAACAGTTTTCTCAGAATATCTTCCTTCTCATTACTGGGCAGCACATTCAACGCATCCCATCCCAATTCATTGAAACAAGTACCCCAAGCCTTGAAAACAACGACAGAATCTCCCTTATCTACCGATAAATCAGCAGCTGTTCCTCCTGCCTTCGTTTGTAATTTCACCTTGTTCCGGATCCAGGTCTTTCCTTCACAACTACTAACCCAATCACATGTCTGTGCCTGCACGGATATCTCAAACAGTGCAAGCCCCATACAACCTAACCAAATTTTTCTCCATTGCATTTTCATAGCATCATATCTTTTTTCTATTTCTCAAAAGAATTTCCATCCGTTTGCTGGCGAAGGAATGTCTCACGATCATACTTCCGCTGATGCGTTTTCCAGTATTCCTCCAGATTATCTGCTTCCTCTTTTGTCAGATGAATCACTGCTCCGTGCTTGGGCGAAGTGTAATTGGTAGTTTTCATGACACCCTCATTGAAATGGCCCAAGTCCTTAAAATGTACAAAATCGGAAGTTTCCGCAAAGCCGAAATTATGGGGATGAATGCTGAAAATGTCATACATCAATACCCACTTGTTCTCTCCAATCCTTTTCCATACGTTGGGGGCTTCGCATGCCTTGGGTTCAAAGTCATACCAACGGGCATCATACACATAACCACCGTTCATCCGGTCGGATATCGCCTGCTTGATGCCACCGATACCATCGTGTGCTACATAAAACAAATGATATTTATCTCCTATCTTGGTTATATCTCCATCAATAGCAGACACCCCATCCATCGGATACTCAAACAAAATCTGAGGCGTGCTTTCTATCTTATTGAAATCATCGTTTACATACACATAGTACAATTTATTGGCCTCACTCTTGAAACGCATGGTGTAATAAATCATCAGCTTGCCTTTCTTGTCATCGTAAGCCACTTCGGGCGCCCATACACAACCAACTTCACTCAATCCGGCAGAAAGTTTGTCAAAACGGATGTTTGCCCGGTTCCAGTGAATCAAATCCCAGGATTTCATCAATACAAGTCCCCGGTTATTTCCCCAACCGTATTCCGATCCGCGTTCCCACTCTGTCTTGCGATAGCCGTCACGCAAACCGAACACATGCAAGTCGGTCATGGCCAGGTAAAAGGCTCCATCCGGTCCACGGAAAATATGAGGGTCACGGATACCTCGCTGATAGGCTATCGTATCACCTGCCAGCACAGGCTCTCCTTCATTCACCGCTGTAAAAGTATAACCGTCACGACTCACGGCCATATACAAACCGTGTGTCTCATCCCGATGGAAAACCATCAAATAGGCTCCCATATCTTTCTCTTCCGGAATGGCATTGCGGTAACGGAAATTGCGGAAACCTGTTTTCCCTTTTCCGGCAGCCAATAAAGCCGGACGAAGAGCGTAAAATCCTTTATACACATTGTGATTCAGACGAGCGACATCCACATTCTGGGCAAGCACTTCCCAAGACTTTCCATCTGCACTGATCGACATTTTCAGGCGGTTTCCCTGATTTAGCAGTTTCACCCGGAAGTTTTTACCGACTTTATTGGTTACCGTCAAAGGCTTTTCTTCTTCCCGGTACACCGTAAAATTCTTTCCATCAGAAGTCACTCCCGCGTAGGCTTCTTCATTGTAGTACAACAACAGACCTCCGATGTTTCCATTTCCCAATCTTACTTCTACTTCCGTTTCATAGCATTTGTCCATAGCTGTAACCAACAACAGACGGCCGTCTGCCGGAGTGCGTCCCTTGGCCTTCACCTGCATTTCTCCCTCCGTAAATGTCAAAGTTTGGGGAGCATATTCCTTCCAGAACGTCCACTGAATGCCCAATTCCGGTTTACTGAAATTATCCGACAGTTCCATCTTCCATTCCGGTTGTCTGTTTTCGCTTAACCAGACAGCGGCCTGTTTCGTACGGCACCATCCGTCGCTGGTCCATTCTATCGGTTCAATTAAAGTAGAGCGTCCCAACGTATGGTATCCGTTGGCATAAGCATGATACACTACCCACCAGTTACCGTTCACGTCATCTATCAGGGTGCCATGACCTTTTGACCACCAGTTTTCACTGGCACTGTAAGTATGCACAATGGGATTATAAGGTGAGTTCTCCCACGGACCGAACACCGATTTGGAGCGTGCCACCACACACATGTGGCTGGTAGCCGGACCGGCAGTTCCTCCTTCGGCCGACATCATGTAATAATATCCGTCTTTATAAAGTAGTTTGGGAGATTCCAGGTACATATCCTTCCCTTCTGTAACCCAGTTGGCCGGATATTCCCAACCGTCGTACACCTTCCGGCTCTTTCCGGTGACTTTCAGTCCGTCATCACTCAAAGGAGTAATCCAACCGTTGTTGGTAAACAGGTAACGCTTTCCGTCTTCACCTACCACATGACCGGGGTCAATGCCTTTTATCTCCAGCTTTATCGGATTGCTCCACGGACCGCGAATATCATCGGCATAAATCACGTAATTTTCACCCGTCGATGTGGGATAGTAAATGTAATAACGATCTTGGTATTTCAGCAGGTCGGGGGCCCAAATCGAAGCTTCATATTCAGGTAAGGCTCTGCAAACCGGCTCCCAATGCATCAAATCAGTGGAATGCCAGATAAGGAATCCAGGTGCATAGCAAAAAGGAGAATGTGTCATGTAATAATCTTTTCCGTCACGCAGGATGGAAGGGTCCGGATAATCACCGGGGAAGATGGCCTTGGGAAACTGTGCTTGTACTTGTATTCCCAAACAAAAAATTAAAGTCAACAGCAAAATGTTTTTCATGGTATCCTTAATTAAAGATCTTAAACTATTAACAAAAGTAATAGAAAAAATTTTTTCTTCATAGATTCCTGTCATTAATTACGATTGATATAACAACATTAAAATCTAATTACAAACATCATTAGCCATTAACTATAAAATGACCTAATTAAATGAAACGGTGTTCATTATTACGATTATATCAAAATAACGAACACCGTCAACTTTTATTTACCTCCAGTTTTCATTTTGTATTAAAATTCCTTCAGAACTTATCACACGATTTTCAGGAAGAGGAAATCTGCTATATTTGTCATAATCAAAATTAGTCCTTCCCAATGCTCTCATCAAAGTCGTTGTATATCCCGGTTCAACTTTTTCATAACGAACCAAATCAAACCAACGATGTCCTTCAAAAGCTAATTCTATACGACGCTCATTCCAGATCAGATGTCTTAGTTCTATTTTATCTGTTGTTAAAATCTTTGGCAGGACACCAGATTCTTCATAAGTTTTATTTCCGCGAGCCCTATAACGAACTTGTTCTAGATAATCTAAAGCCTTTCCTACATCCTCCCCAATCTCATTTGCCGCCTCTGCTGCTATTAATAGAATTTCAGCATAACGCATAAAAGGTAAATTTAGTTCTTGTTTAAAGAAATCTCCACTAGGCCAACCAGAATAATTCCACCCATTCGCATCGTAATCCCATATAACTTTCTTATTTGCATATACCTTTCCTGATTCTATGTAATCTTCTTTCCATTCTATTACACCGGGATATCCAGGAATGTTATCTCCATTTTCAAAAATAGAAGCAGTTTTTCTTGGATCTCCCTGTTCATAAGCATTTACAATCTCATTAGACGGTAAGATACAAAAACTTCCTAATTTACTGTCATCAGCAGGAATTCCTTGATACTCAACATACGGATTTCTTTCACGTCCACCTATATATTGATAAGAAAAATGTCCTGGTAACATGTTCTCACATGAATAATTATTCCATGGAGCATAAAGCTCACGATAATCAGAATGTAAAGAAAAATCTCCATTTAAAATAACATCTTCTGCATATTCTAATGCATTTTTATAATCTCGCCTAGTCAAATAGACCAAAGCGAGCAAGCCCTTAGCTGTTTCTTGTGATACTCTTCCATTCCCATCGGTTCCCCATTCTTCATGTTTTTTTAAATGTTCCTTTGCGAAATTCAAATCATCAATAATCAATTTATATATTTCATCTTCTGAGCTTTTAGGAATATTAGCCTCATCTTGCGCAGGAACATGATCATGTAAAGGAATCTCTCCAAAAACTCTGACCATATCAAAATAATGATAAGCCCGGAAAAATTTAGCTTGAGCCTCAGCCAATATACAACGCTCTGTATCTTTCCCTTTAGTATAATCAATAACCAAATTACAATCATTTATATATCCATACCACTGATCCCAATAACGTTCAATATAGACATTATTTGCCAAATATTCAAAATCACGAAAAGCAGCAAAATCTGCAAAAGACCCAACTACATAATCATCTGCACACATTTCATGAGTGGCATAAAACATTCCACCTAAACGATAATAACGCCAGTTTAATGATGAATATACTTGCGCTACTGCGTCCTCAATTTTTGATTCATCAGAAAAATAAATATCATCTGTCAATTGACCTTCTGGAGCCACATTCAAAAAATCTTCACATGAATTTAGAATACAAGCTACAGATAAGGCCCAAAATATATTTTTTATACGTATCATAATCTTATTTTTTTTATTATTTAAAAAGTTAAATTCAATCCAAAATTCATACTTCCAGCATTTGGATAAGAATTGTAATCTACCCCTATTACACCTTCAGGTGAAAATCCTTTATAAGATGTCAAGTAAAGGAAATTAGATGCATTCATAAAAATGCGAATCTTACTTACTCCAATTTTATTAGTCCATAATTGAGGGAATGTATATCCCAATTCAACATTTCTAATCTTCATATAATCTCCAGGCATAACTCCTAAACTATTACAGGTTGTTGAGGTTATAGATTCTTTATTCAAACGTGGCATAGATGCATCAATATTATCTGGAGTCCAAGAGTCTAACCAATCACGATGCATATTTGTCGTAGAAGAAGAAATTGCCGTATAATTACTATTCAATATTTTAGAACCAAAACTTCCCGCAAAGTCAATATTGAAATCAAAGCCTTTATATGAAGCATTAAAAGCGATACTTCCTGTAAACTTAGGATAAGGACAGCCAATGTCCGTTTGGTCATCTCCTGTAATTTTTCCATCTCCATTCACATCTTCAAATATAGGATCTCCCAGTTTAGCAGCATCATGATACACATCTACACCTTTACTTTTTGCATATTCATTCCACTTATCCAAATCATCCTGAGTTCTATAAATACCAATCACGTTATATCCATAAAAATAATTCAAAGGCTTACCTTCTTCTATTCGTTGATTACTAACAGTAGACCAAATAGAATTAGTGGTAATTTGACCTCCCCAATCTAAAACTTCATTTTTAAATGAGCTACCACTTATTGACAAACCATATTTAAAAGCATGGGTATAATCTTTCCATCCCAAAGAAAATTCAACACCACTATTACGGACACTACCTGCATTAGAGTAAGTTGCATTATATCCTGCAGAGCCTCCAGAAATTGGCAATATCATTAATAAATCTTTTGTGTCTCGAGTAAAATAATCAAATTCAAAAGTCAAACGATTATTCAAAGTTGCAAAATCAAATCCCAAATCCAATTGCTGTGTTCTTTCCCATTTTATATTTGGATTATTAGTCTGACGAACAATGTAACCATTTGCATCATTAACACCTATATAAGCTCCAGGTGTAAAAACTCCATTGAACAAAGCATGAGCCTCATCAGCAGAATCTACCAACCTATATGAAACATTATTGGCTATCTTATCATTCCCAGTTTGTCCCCAACTTACTCTTAATTTTAAATTATCAATCCAAGAAGCATGTTCTTTTATAAAACTTTCTTCACTAATACGCCATCCAACTGCAGCCGATGGAAAATATCCCCACCGATTATTTACCCCAAACTTAGAAGATCCGTCAGCTCGAACTGTGGCCGTAAGTAAATAACGTTCTTTATACGAATAATTTATACGAAACATATAAGATGCACGAGCTGTGGTATATGGAGAAGAAGTTATGACTGTTCGATTTTCCAAAGAAGCAGTTCCCATTGTAATATAATCCAAATTATCAACAGCATAATCTTTACCAATAGCTCCTAAACCTCTATAATGGGTCTTTTCTGCCGTAAATCCTGCCAATACATTTAAATGATGAACTCCAAATGTTTGATCATAAGTTAATGTATTCTCCCACAACCAGGTATTCTCAGTCTCGTAATTTTCAAAATATGAATTAGGAGAATTATACTGAAAAGAACCATTAATATTATATTCGGAAAGATACTGGTCTGCATATGTATGAGACCAATCTTCACCAAAGCTCGTTCGAAAGCGTAAATACGGCAGTATCTCCCATTCACCCCAGAAATTTCCCACAAAACGGATATTCTTAGAATTGTAATCAGAGTTTAATTCCAATTCAGCTACCGGATTGATATAAGCAGCATCTTGCATGGAATTCCAATCACCATTCTCATCTTTAGGAGTCAATAACGGAGAAGCTCCCAAAACAGAACGAATTGTTCTATAACTTAAAGCCCAAGGAGAATTAGAAACTGATAATGATAAATTATGACCAACTGTAATTTTTTTATTCAACTTATAACTATTATTCAAACGAACACTCAATCTATCATAGTCAGTATGTTTAAAAATTCCGTTCTGAGAGAAATAACCTACACTCATATTATAAAGGACCTTATCCGTACCTCCATTAACTGATAACTGATGATTTCGTGTCCATCCTTTACGTGTAATCTCATCCATCCAATCTGTTCCTTCACCATACTGAGCAGGATTACTATAAGGTTTCTCGCCTCCTTCCATTTCAGACATAATATTTACCAATTGGGCATACTCACTCCCATTACATGAATCATACCCACGATTTAAAAACTGAAATCCTTCACTGGCAGAATAACTAACTATAGGTCTTCCTTTTTTACCCGTCTTTGTAGTAATCATAATCACTCCATTCGCCCCACGAGATCCATAAATAGCTGTAGCCGAAGCATCCTTTAAAACATCCATTGAAGCTATATCACTGGAATTTAAAAATTGAATATCATCCACCATCATACCATCCACTACATAAAGTGGATTTGCATCTCCATTCGTTCCAATACCACGTATTTTCACATCAGGAGCAGTACCAGGAGATCCCATATTAGTCACATAAATACCACTTTTACCCTGTAAAGCTTCAGATGCATTTCCACTTACCAAACCTGTTAAGGCTTCAGACTTCACACTTGTTACAGATCCCGTCAAATCAGATTTTTTCTGAGTTCCATATCCGACAACTACAACTTCATCTAAATTTTCCGAATCCTCTACTAATACAACTTGTAGATTTTTTTGATTATCAATTTGTATTTCCTGAGATTTATATCCTATATAAGATATTATAAGAATTCCCTTAGAAGATGATAAATGAAATTTGCCATCAAAATCAGTTATAGTTCCGTTATTTGTACCTTTAACCATAACTGTAGCTCCAATAATAGGCTCACCATTAGTATCCACAACACGACCTGAGACTTGGCCATTTTGCTTAACTTCATAATAGACATCACTTTCTGCAAAAGTTGGAATAAAATTCCCACCTAATCCAGATAAAATAATTGCTGATGCAAAAATCCTTCTAGACAAAAACACGAAACTGTTTTTCATACTGTTTAAATTTAAATAAAACGATTTTTATCTTATACACATTTCATATATTCACGTATTGCTTTTCTTCCAATCAAAAGATATCCTTCAATAGTACGTTTAGGAATACTCAATTCCTCCGCAACTTCCGAAAGAGTCTTTTCTTCAAAACGTATCATACTATACACAGTACGCACTTTGGGAGTAAGTTGTTTAACTCGCATTTTTTCCTGATGAGACAAATCATCAGCTATCACAAGACTTTCCGTATCTACAACCGAAGTTGAAAGTCTCTCCTGCATACAAGCCATTACATCTTGTTTCTTATAATGCCGACGAAGATAATCCGTCACCAGATTACGGACTATAGTATATAAAAAAGAACGAACTGTCTCAGGACGAAGCATAGAACGGTACTCCAATAAACGTAAAAATGCATCTTGAACCAAATCTTCTGCTTCCAAGCAACCGTTCAATTTACCAGTAATATAACGGAAAACTAATGGTCGATAAGTTACATAGACTTCTGTCAGAAACTGAACCGTAATAAGTGTTGAAGTGTCTTTCATTTTTATATTTTGTTTTTCTGCATACAAAAGTATACTCCTATATTCAAAGCGAATGAAAAAGAGGTAACAAGAATTAAAAATCCTGTAACAACTATCTATTTTAAATAAGAAAAAGCCGCAGGAATACCTTCTACAAGCATTTCTATAGTTTTTTCATAAAATCACTACCCTATTTTATGGTTACATTTTCAACAAACTCATTTATCAGAAAATCTTGGGTGCTTTCTATTTTTTCTCCATTGATAACAATATTGTCAAATGTTACATTCCTTACTTTCCTGTCATTATCATAACCAAAAATCACCGACTTATTCTCTCCAATTCCCTGATAAGTTATATTACGAAAAGTAATTCCATCAATCCCCCTTCCTGGTGCTTTATCGTATTTAGGATTAAAATGCACTCTTATATTAAAAATCATACCTTCCTGAATACTCTCTATACGAATATCCTCAAAAAGGATATTTCGTGCCATATTTTTATCCCCACATACTACAGCCATACACCCCTGATAAGGATAATCATCCTCATCTTGTTCCAAAATATCAATATCACGGAATATAAGATTTTCAATATCTTCTCCCACTTCTGCCTCAGGATTTCCATGGCCGCCTATATTAATAGGATGAGCCACATCTGCCCAAAGCACTGCCTTCCGCACATTCACATGATTTGTTCCACCCCACCAGTTCCAACGGTGATTATACAACGCCAGACAATCATCACTATTTCTCATGAAAATATTTTCTATATCCAACTGCTGACAGCTCATTACATCGATACCGTCCGACCATCCTTTGCAACTAAAGGACTTAAAATTCTTCACAGTTATATTCTCAGATCCACCTCCGAATATTGAATAATGATCTGGATTCAATACCGTAATTCCATCAATATACACATTCTTAGAATCAGTTATTTCTATGCCTCTAATACTATGATAAATAATACCACGGCCTATAATCCTGACATTCTCGGCATGGTCAACAAGCAGCTTAGCTTCTATTACTGAACCCGGTGCTAAATAAACCGTGGTGTTACTCGGTATACGTATTTGGTTATTAGGAAGATCTGCCGGTTTATGAGTTCCTGGTCCAAAATACATTATACCTTTCTCGCTTTGAGTATACACCTCTTTCAGAACAGGATTTGCAAACAAATGAAGATTATGCAAACGATCTCCATTAAACTCCACAGAAAGATATTGAGGTTTATCTAAAGTGAACAGAATGCAATTTTCTATCAATTTATACTCTATTCCTTTTGATTTGGGCCTGATATCTACAGAATGAATCATTCCATTATTCTTTTTTATCATGACTTCTACAGGTTCATCCATATCAAACTGTACCATGGAGGCATCCTGCACCTTATCCATATCTACTTGAACCTTATACTCAAACGTCTCTTTCCATTCCCCACCTTTCGTTCGCACTCTTACTGTGAAATCATCATTATGAGGAATACCTGTCCGAAGACCTTCCGGATAAGTATACAACTGAGCATTGACAATTAAAAAGGAAAATAGTAAACCTAACGAAAAGATTATTTTCTTACATTCCATAACATTTAATGACCAAACGATTTAACATGCTACAAATGTAGGAAAGGTTAAAAATGAAGCTAATAACAGAGGTAACGTAAAATAGAAACCATGTAACAAATCGCACACAAAAAAAACACAAGTGCATTTCATTTCAAACGTCTAAGAGTTTTGATCGAAACGCATTTGTGTTTTAGATGAAACGCACTTACATTTGAATCCAAACGTACTTGCGTTTTCCTCGTGTCTTCATAAGTCTACAAAATCCTCAAAAATCTACAGAGAAACATCCCCTTTTTTAGTATTTTCTGCCCCTTCTTTTTCTCCATACTGCGTAGGCAATACCCCAAACAATTCCTTAAAACATTTGGTAAAATAGCTGGAAGAACTGAATCCAACCCGGTCGGCCACTTCCGACACGTTCAGTTTTCCGTCCTGAAGAAGCTGCGCAGCCCGTTTCAATCGGATGGTACGAATAAATTCTGTCGGAGTCTGACCAGTAATAGCCTGCAACTTGCGGTAAAGGTTCATACGACTCATTCCCATATCAGCACTAAGCTGTTCTACATTATATTCCGAGTTATCGATATGTTCTTCTATCAGCTTCAACGCTTTCTGAATCAATTGTTCATCAATCGAAGTAATCGTAATACGACTGGGATTGACACGCAATGTCTTACGAAACTCTTTCTTCCGGCCTTCCTGCTGCTCAATAAGCTGTTTGATACGTGCCAGCAACACATCAAAACTGAAAGGTTTGGATATATAAGAATCTGCCCCAACTGCATATCCGCTAATCTTCGCCTCATCTCCACTACGGGCAGTCAGCAAAATAACCGGAATATGAGAGGTCTGTACATTATGCTTGATGCGGCGGCATAGTTCCAGCCCATCTACCTTTGGCATCATAATATCACTGATTATCAAGTCTGGATTCTGTTCTATGGCAAGTTTTTCCCCTTCTTCACCGTCTGGTGCATCGATTACCTGATACGTTTCTGAAAGCTGATCCTTGAGGAAATGACGAAAATCCTGATTATCTTCCGCTATCAGCAATTTTTTCCGATTATCCAAAGGTATCGGAGCTGAAGATGTTTCTTCCGATATTTTCAAATCCATCGGAATACGTACCATAAAAACAGCCCCTTTCCCCAATTGGCTTTCTACCTGAATGCTTCCCTCATGTAATTGTACATACTCTTTTACCAGATGAAGTCCGATTCCACTTCCCACTTTGCTGTCATCAGGATGTTGCACCTGATAAAAACGTTCAAAGATATGTTCCAATGCCTCTGGTGACATACCTATTCCTGTATCAGCCACTGTGATATTCGCAAAAAGACGTCCTTCGATATACTCTTCTGACAAAGAGAGTGTCACAGTTCCCCCTTCGGGAGTAAATTTGAATGCATTCGACAACAAATTATTAAGAATCCGATGCAACTTCTCATGATCAAAGTTCATGTACCAGTGAGCAGATGAAAGCGCCAAACGAAAATCCAACTGCTTTTCTTTGGCAAAAGGCTGGAAATTGGCATACAACGTCGAAATAAACTCTTCCAAATCACCCGCTGTAAGATGAAGCTTCTCCATTCTCATCTCCATCTTACGGAAATCAAGTAACTGATTGACAAGTGTATATAGCTCCTGAGCATTTTTATAAACAGTGTCAAGCTGACGAAGTACCTGCTCATCCGTCACCTTTTTCCGAAGTACGTCCAATGGGGTAAGTATCAAAGTAAGAGGAGTTCGGAGTTCATGACTGATGTTGGTAAAGAAGCGGAACTTCAACTGATTCAGTTCCTCCTTCTGCTTCGCTGCCTGTTGCTCTTTCAGCCGAATCAGTTTTTGGTTATTCTTCCGGTACACGTACCTCACTCCCAAGATGACAACTCCTATCAAACATAAAAAATACAGCACAAATGCCCATGCTGTTGCCCAAAATGGCGGACGAATAGTCACGTGGAAAACAGATTCCGGACTCCACACATGGTCGTTTCCGGCACTCATCACATGAAACGTATATTTACCGGGTGACAAATTATTATACACTACACTTCCTTGGCCCTTATCTGAAGCTATTTCATTCCATTTCTTATCAATTCCCTCTAAACAATATCGAAAATTAGTTTGTGAAGGGTTTACAAAATTCAAACTGGAGAAATCAAAAGTCAGGAAATTTTCGTCATATCTCAGTACTACTGACCGAACTTTGTTGATTGACTGAGTAAACAAGACCCTACCATGGTATTCTTCTCCAAATGAAACCGATTCGTTAAACAAACGGAATCCAGTAAACAAAGGTTGCATAAAGCAAGGTGTAAATACTACATTTTCAGGAGAAAACAAATAGAATCCATCCATCCTACCGAAACAAAGTTCTCCTTTCCGTGTCTGCATGGAACAAAACTCATACAAGTCATCCCATTCGCGACTATGATTGCGATCCAAACAAACTACTGTATATTCGTTCTGTTCTCCTTCTTTTGCTACACTTACCTTATATAATGCATTGATTGTGGTAATCCATACTTCATTGTTATAATCTTCCTGCATGGCCTGAATTGTCAGGTTTTCAAACCCATGTTCTTTCCCCAACACATCAATCTTCCGGTTGGAAGAAAGTACCTTTATTCCATACTGGGTACCCATCCAAAGCAATCCACGACTGTCGTTCAGCATGCAATTGTATTTCTCGCCTGCTAAAATTTGAAACGGGTCATTGCCCTTTGTATGTCCAGGTACATAAAGACTATCTTTCTTTAGGTCATAAAAATAAATTCCATTGTCTGTTCCTACCACCAAGCGGCCGGAAGCATCAAAAGACATCGTATTAGCAATCTTAAATCGAGACAATTCAGGGTATTTGTCTACCAGCAAATCCAACTTGCCTGACCGGATATCAAACCTACCAACTCCTCCATTCACACTCACCCACAAATTACCTTCTATGTCCTCAGTCAAAGTACGAATATTATTTAAATCCATCCCTTCACGAGTTGGGAATAAATAATGTGAAATTTTACCTTTATCTATACAATAAAGTCCGTCCATATAAGTACCAAACCACATCCTTCCTTTTAAGTCTTTATAAGCAGTTCGAAACACTCCCTTGCTCAGCTCTTTAAACGGACAACTTACAGATGTTCGGTCTGCCGACAAACGATAAAGTCCTGCAGATGTACCTAACAAAATAGAAGAATCTTCAGCTTCCAACATACATAACACATCATCACTATCCCAATTCCCAACAAGATTCTTTTTATTATATAAAGTAAAGTTACTCATACTGGAATGATAATAAGCTAATCCTTTGTTGAACAAACCAGCCCATACAGTCCCACTTTTTTTATCCACATAAATACTATGTACGTTCGTATATCCTCTTCCTCCTAAAGTAGAGTAAAAGGGATCAGCCGAAGAAACCGAAAAATTATATTTGTCTATCAGAAACATACCACGACTGGATGTTCCAATCCAAACATTCCCAAACTGTTCTACATCACAAGAAGTAATTTCCCCAAAAGAAGGAGGAAGTTCTATTTCTTTTCTATCATGAATAGCATTCATGTAAAAAATAATCCCTTCACTCCAGGCAATCCAGAAATCACCGCTATCCAGCATCCGGATTACCACCTGCTGGTCAGCCTTCAAGCGATTCTGCAGAAATGTTTCCTGCCGGATAAATTTTTTCTGATTCCGATCATAAGCACGCAGCAAGCCATTTTCATGCAGCATCCAACTCACATTACCGTATGACTCCACTGCCATTAGAGTACCATTTCCATTGAGAAAATGCCGATCTTCTCCTATTGTCTGCAACTGATGGTTCTTTGTATCATAAAGGAGTACACGCAAAGATTCCGTCACCAGCCAGACATGATGATTGGAATCGATGAACACATTTGAAATCTTTTCTTTTACGCCCCATCCGGCTAAAAGCGTATCCGGCTGAATAAATTCGCCCTTATCCAAATCAAAGATTTTCAAGTTTCCTTTTTCTTTCAGCCAAATTCTTCCGTCGGCATCCAGATACTGAAGAGGAATGACTGATTCCTGGTCAATACCATATACCGGGGCTTTCCACAACGGATAGTTGGTGAAATTCTTCCCGTCGTAAAAACTCAATAAGGAAGTCGTACGTACTCCCAAACGCCCGTCAGGAATTCCAAATACATTTTTCACATAATTGTCGGGAAGTCCGTCACGAATACCTATATGACGGAACGGGAAAGTATTCACAGCTTGTATTCCTAAACATAGGAATATACATATTACGGCTAAAACCAGTCTTTTCATGTCGATGTACTTCTATATTACAAATGTATAACGCTATATACGAACCAGAAAAGATTTTTACGTGAGATTTCTGCATTTTTCTGCAAAAAAATAACCGTCGCCCGATTTTCTGCTTCAGACGACGGTTATACTTTATAACAAACGACACAGATTAATAGCTATGCTCGTCTTCTTTGATTTCTTCCATGGTCAGCGGCTTACGGTCGATGGCACGCCATGCATAAATAATGTAGGCCAGCACAAAGGGAACTAAAATAGATACATAAGCCATGGTTTTCAGGGTAAACTGACTGGAACAGCTGTTGGCAATGGTCAGTGAACTCTGTAAATCGGCTGTAGATGGATAATAAGCAGTATGATTATAACCTACGACCAACAGCAAGGCCAGTACCGTCAGTACCGTACCCACACCGGCAAACCAGATACCGCGGGTATAGGTCTTGCAGAAAATGCTTTTTCCCAAGCCATACAACACCCCGACTACTCCTAACAGGAACAACACCAACAGATAAGGCATGGCCATAAAATTGTGGAAATATTTGAAGGGTTCCATCACAATCTGCCCCGTTTCCGGATTAACGGCAAACCCGTCTTTCAGTAAGGTGCGAATCACAAATGCCAGGAAGAATACAAGGAAGGGCACCGCATCAGCTATCAGTTGACGGCGGAAACGGGCATTCAACGCTTCATGACGGATGTTGTTAATGAAGTAGAGGTTTCCCAGCAAGCGGGCAAGGAAGAGTACCGCAAATCCTAGAATGAGGTTCCACGGGTCGGCAAACGCATCCAACCCATGCCATCCGTTACCCCAATGGCTGATGACCGGCATCATTTCGTCGGTAAGGTTTCCTTTGCTCACCACAAAGTTGGAGCCGTTGAAGAAAGTAGCGACAGCCGCTCCCAACAATAACGGACCTACAATGCCATTCAGCACCAGAAAGAACTGATAGGTACGCTTGCCCAACCAGTTGCCAAGTTTCGACTGAAATTCGTAGGACACAGCCTGAAGCACAAAGCTGAAGAGAATAATCATCCACAACCAGTAAGCTCCTCCGAAGCTGGTGCTATAGAACAAAGGGAAAGAAGCAAAGAAGGCTCCTCCGAAAGTGACCAGAGTGGTAAAGGTAAATTCCCATTTACGTCCGGTGGAATTGACCAGCAACGTACGTTCTTCTTCGGTACGTCCCAAGCAATAGAGCAAGGAGTTTCCTCCCTGTACGAACAGCAAAAAGACCAGCAAGGCTCCTAATAAGGAAACCAGAAACCACCAGTAATGCTGCAAGAATATATAAGTTGAATCCATATTTTTCGGTTTTAAAATGATGTATCGGTTAGTTTATTTTTCGTCCGGACCTTTACGGATGGCTTTTACCATAATACCGATTTCGGCAATAAGCAGCACGGTAAACATGATAAGGAAAATGAAGAAAGTGGTTTGCACGGAGCCTGTTTCCAGTTTTGACACCGCCGCATTGACGGGCAGCAAATCCTGAATTGTCCAGGGCTGACGTCCCATCTCGGCCACAATCCATCCTGCTTGGCTGGCAATGTAAGCCAATGGAATGCTCCACAAGGAAATCCAGTGCAGCCAGTTGAGTTCTGCCAGCCGTTTTTTCCATACGAGGAATAAAATAACCAAGAAGAATAGTATAAAATACATACCTAACCCTACCATCACACGGAAAGACCAGAAAAGCAGACCTACATGAGGTACAAGGTCTTCTTTGTTCTGAATGTATCCGTAGCCGAAATAAGGCATGTATTCTTTCAAGGCACTGCGTGCAATCTGCATGGAAGCCTCATCGCCTTCTTCTTTTGCCCGACGGAAATCGGCCAATGCCGTAATGGCTTTCTTACCGTTCACCATCTTTTCATCTGCCGAAAGAGCCGTTGAACCATCAGGTAATGTATAGCCTCCTTCCAGCAGGTTGTTGATACCCGGCACATATCCTGCCGTGCTATGCGTAGCAAGGAAAGAAAGCATTTCGGGTATCTTGATGGAACCTACCACCGTCAGAGGTTCATGCGTGCCTCCTTCATAAAGCGCTTCCATAGCAGCCAATTTCATAGGTTGTACCTGAGCCACCTGATATGCGGACTTATCGCCTGTACCGGCTGTTACCAGGGCAGCAAACAATCCGACTGCCGCTGCCGCCTTCATGCTGGCAAGTGCAAATTCTTTTTCGCGTTTACGAATCAGGTACCAGGCACTGACTCCGATGACGAAAGCGGCTCCGAGCATCCAGCTACTTAATACGGTATGGAAAAATTTCACCACTGCCACTGGCGAGAAGGCCACTGCCATGAAATCAACCATTTCATTTCGCATGGTTTCCGGATTAAACTCCATTCCCACCGGATACTGCATCCAGGAATTAGCCACCAGAATCCACCAGGCCGAAATTGTGGCTCCTAAACCAGTAAGCCAGGTAGAAGCCAGATGAAAGCCTTTACTCACCTTGTGCCATCCAAAGAACATGACAGCCACAAAAGTAGCTTCCATGAAAAAGGCTAAAATACCTTCTATGGCCAGTGGAGCACCAAATATGTCACCTACAAACCAGGAATAGTTACTCCAGTTCGTACCAAACTGAAACTCCAGAATCAAACCGGTTGCCACTCCAATGGCAAAATTTATTCCAAACAGTTTCATCCAAAACTTTGCCGTACGCTTCCAGAATTCATTTCCTGTACGTACATACAATGTCTCCATTGTAGCCATAATCACAGCTAACCCTAAAGTCAGCGGTACAAACAGCCAATGGTAAATGGCGGTCAAGGCAAATTGTGCCCTCGACCAGTCAATCATTGAAGTGTCGATTGTTTCAAGCATAAGAAATTACTTTATCAGTTACTAATATAAATAAGGTATAGTTATTCTGCCATCCGGTTTGTCAGCTCCAGGCCCACATAATCCTGCTTCTCGGTCTCCGTCTTTCCTTCCAGGAAGGAAGGGAAGAAAAACAGTTTCAGCACAAAAAACATGACAAAAAGCTTTATCAGGATAATCGCCCAAAGGACACGTCCCCAGGTCATCTCCCGAAAACCATCACGATAAAAATAAAAAATACGAATGAGATTCTTTTTAATCATAGTCTATTTTTATAATGATTACAAAGTAAGCACTTTATCGGGAAAAAACAAGGGTTTATCGAGATATTCTGTGGGTAAATCTATCTATTTTGCCTCTTTTTTTATTATGAAATACATTTGCAATGTAAAAATTAAACGAAATATGAAAAAAAGAGAACTCATTTTCTTCGCCGCACTCGCGACTTTCCTGTCGGGAAATGCACAGGAAAAACAAACCTGGTCGCTTGAAGATTGCATAAACTATGCGCTGGAGAAAAATATCCAGTTACAGCAGAACAAGATTTCCTTACAGGAAAGCGAAGTGGATGTAAAGACAGCAAAGGCTGCACTCTTTCCAAGCCTCTCGTTCAACACCGGACACAACATTGTGAATCGTCCTTATCAGGAAAATAGCGCCACAGTCAGTGGTACCGAAATCATCAGCAGTAACAATAAAACTACCTATAACGGCAGCTACAGTTTATCTGCACAATGGACATTATGGAACGGCGGACAGCGCCTGAACAACATCAAACAGCAAAAGAAGAATCAGGAAATAGCGGAACTGACCGTAGCCGAAACGGAAAATACGCTCAAGGAAGAGATTACCAAACTTTTCCTGCAGATTCTGTATGCAGATGAATCGGTAAACATTAATAAAGGTACGCTGGAAGTAAGTAAAGCTACCTATGAACGCGCTAAAGAACTTTTTAATCAGGGTAGTATTTCGAAAGCAGATTTGGCCCAACTGGAAGCACAGGTCGGTAATGACCAGTACCAGCTGGTAACCTCCGAAAGCTCACTGAGAAACTATAAACTTCAACTGAAGCAAATGCTGGAACTGGACGGAAACATGGAAATGGAGCTGGAACTTCCGGTACTTGACGATGAAAAAGTGATGCAGCTGCTCCCCAATCAAGACGAGGTTTACCAAACGGCACTGGCCAACCGTCCGGAAATACAAAGCAGCAAGCTGAGTATTGACAATTCCAAGTTGGCTATTTCTGCTGCTAAAAGCGGTTACTATCCAAGTATCAGTCTGTCGGCGTCTACTTCCAGTACAACCAATAATGCAAGTCAGAACAATTGGGCACAACAGATGAAATACGGATGGAACAACATCATCGGCCTTACGGTGAGTGTACCTATCTTTAATAACCGACAGACTAAAAGTGCAGTAGAAAAAGCTCAGTTCCAATACAACTCTTCACTGCTAAACTTACAGGACAAGCAAAAAGGGCTTTACACCGAGATTGAAACGCTCTGGCTGGATGCACTCAATGCGCAGCAACAATATGCAGCAGCCGAAGTGAAACTGAAAAGCAGTCAGACCAGTTTTGATATGGTCAGTGAACAGTTCAGACTGGGCATGAAAAATACGGTTGAACTGCTGACCGAGAAAAATAACCTGCTCAGTGCACAGCAACAACGGGTTCAAGCCAAATATATGGCCATCTTGAATCGTACATTACTCGATTTTTATGCAGGAAAAGACATTGAATTATAATAACCAAACAATATGAACAAGAAAAAAATAATTTTGACAGCCGGTGTCGTACTCGTGCTGGCTGTAGCAGGATTCTGGATTTTCGGAAAGAAGAATGCACAGGGCAAGGTAGACTTCGTGACTGAAAAAGTTACACGAGGAAATATCAGCAATTCCATTACAGCTACAGGAACTATTGAACCGGTCACTGAGGTAGAAGTCGGTACACAAGTTTCAGGTATCATTGACAAGATATATATTGACTATAACTCCGTAGTAAAGCAGGGTGAAGTGATAGCCGAGATGGATAAGGTAACGCTGCTCAGCGATTTACAATCAGCGCAAGCTACATACAACGGCGCCAAGGCCGAATACGACTACCAGAAGAAACTATACACGAGAAACAAAGCACTACACGAGAAACAGCTGATCAGTGAAACAGACTACGAACAAAGCGTGTACGATTATGAACGTGCTAAAAGTACATACGAACAGACGCAAGCAGCCTTAGCCAAAGCGGAACGGAATCTTTCATACGCCACTATCACTTCTCCGATTAATGGTATTGTAACGAGCAAGGATGTGGAAGAAGGACAGACCGTAGCCTCCGGTTTTGAGACTCCGACACTGTTCACCATTGCTGCCGACTTGACAAAGATGCAGGTAGTAGCCGATGTGGATGAAGCCGACATTGCCGGAATAAAAGACAGTGCCCGAGTTACCTTTACCGTAGATGCATATCCTGACGACGTGTTCGAAGGGAAAGTATATCAGATTCGTCCGGGAAGTGTAAACAGCAGCAGTTCAAGCAGTACCAGCACAAGCAGCGAAACAGTAGTCACTTACGAAGTGGTAATTACTGCCGACAACCCGGATTTGAAACTGAAACCCCGACTGACTGCCAACGTGACCATTTACACCGATACCCGTGACAACGTGATAACGGTACCCAACAAGGCATTGCGTTTTACACCGGAAAAACAGCTGGTGGGCAACAAGACCATTACAGACTGCGAAGGTGCACACAAGGTATGGACAATGGACGCCAACGGATTTACCGCACATCCTGTAAAAATCGGACTGAGCGACGGAAGTCATACTGAAATTCTGGAAGGACTAAGCGAAGGTACTCCTATCGTAACAGAAACCGTACTGAAAGGCTTCGAAAGCAATGCCAATGCCGATGAAATGGCTGGCGGTGAAAGAAGCCCGTTCATGCCAGGCCCTCCGGGAGGTGACAAGAAAAAACAGAAATAAGGAGATACTCTTATGAAAAAGACTGTCATAGAATTGCAAAATATCAAACGGAATTTCCAGGTGGGAGACGAAACGGTCCATGCCTTGCGCGGAGTTTCATTCAGCATACAGGAAGGAGAATTCGTCACCATCATGGGAACATCCGGTTCAGGAAAATCTACTTTACTGAACACCTTGGGATGCCTGGATACACCCACCAGCGGAGAGTATCTGCTCGACGGAGTATCCGTACGCACCATGAGCAAGCCACAAAGGGCAGTACTGCGTAACCGGAAAATCGGATTTGTATTCCAGAACTACAACCTGCTGCCGAAAACTACAGCCGTAGAAAATGTGGAACTTCCTCTGATGTACAACAGCTCAGTCAGTGCAGCCGAACGTCGTCGGCGTGCCATTGAGGCCTTAACAGCTGTAGGACTGGCTGACCGCTTGGAACATAAATCCAACCAGATGTCAGGAGGACAGATGCAGCGTGTGGCCATCGCCCGCGCACTGGTCAACAATCCGGCGGTAATTCTGGCAGACGAAGCAACCGGTAACCTGGATACACGTACCTCATTTGAAATTCTGGTTCTTTTCCAGAAACTGCACCAGGAAGGACGTACCATCATCTTCGTGACACACAATCCGGAACTGTCACAATACAGCAGCCGGAATATCCGCCTGCGTGACGGACATGTCATTGAAGACGTGACCAACCCTCATATTCTGTCAGCTGCAGAAGCATTAGCTGCCCTGCCGAAAAACGACGACGATTGACGTGACTAATTAAGAAATGACTTATGAACGGAACAAACCTTTTTAAAATAGCTTTCAGAGCTTTGGCCAACAACAAGCTCCGTGCATTCCTGACCATGTTGGGAATCATCATCGGTGTGGCCTCTGTCATTGCCATGCTGGCCATCGGACAAGGCTCTAAACGAAGCATCCAGAAACAGATTTCTGAAATGGGCTCCAACATGATTATGATTCATCCAGGAGCTGAAATGAGAGGTGGAGTCCGGCAGGACCCTTCGAGCATGCAGACACTGAAACTGGAAAATTATGAAACACTGCGCGACGAGTGCATGTACTTGTCGGCCATCAGTCCGAATGTATCTGCCTCCGGACAGTTGATTTCGGGCTCCAACAACTACCCTTCTTCTGTCAGCGGGGTCAGCATTGGCTACCTGACAATTCGCCAGCTTACCGTAGAACAAGGTGAAATGTTCTCAGAAGAGGATATACGTACGGCTGCCAAAGTCTGTGTCATTGGTAAAACAATTGTAGACAACCTATTCCCCGACGGTCAGGACCCGATTGGAAAGATTATCCGCTGCAACCAGGTACCTTTGCGGGTAGTAGGCGTGCTGAAGTCCAAAGGATACAACTCTATGGGTATGGACCAGGACGATGTGGTATTGTCTCCTTACACCACCGTAATGAAACGTTTGCTGGCACAAACTTACCTGAGTGGTATTTTTGCCTCAGCCTTGACGGAAGACATGACGGAAGAAGCCGTAGATGAAATTACGAACATCTTACGACGTGAACACAAACTGAAAGAAGCAGACGATGATGATTTCACCATACGTACACAGCAGGAACTTAGTTCCATGCTGAATACCACAACCGACTTGATGACTACCCTGCTGGCCTGCATTGCCGGAATTTCACTGGTAGTGGGTGGTATTGGTATCATGAACATCATGTATGTGAGTGTGACGGAACGTACACGTGAAATCGGACTTCGTATGTCTGTGGGTGCAAGAGGAATCGATATTCTGTCACAATTCCTGATAGAATCTATCCTGATCAGTATCACCGGAGGTCTGATTGGAGTAATCTTGGGTTGCGGTGCCAGCTTCATCATCAAGAGTGTGGCTCACTGGCCTGTCTTTATCCAGCCCTGGAGCGTATTGCTCTCATTTGCCGTCTGTACATTTACCGGCGTATTCTTCGGCTGGTATCCGGCTAAAAAAGCGGCCGACCTTGACCCGATTGAAGCATTACGCTATGAATAAATAACGGAACTACTTTGTTCTTCATAACTTTGGTTTCCTGTCCGACTGCCATTCAGCAGTGAATGTTTCCCCAACATAAACCGCCTGAGGTAGCCGGACTTTTATTAAAAAAATCGTATCTTTGTCTTAAATCAATTCCACATGGTTCATATAACTCATAACAAACACCGCTTACTTGAATTGACAATCCACATTATATGCTGGGGATTGTTTTTCGGATTTCCACTGTTCTTCACTCAAGATGACAGCGGCAGTATCGACTGGAGAGAGTTTATCAACCATTCTGGTGTATCTCTTTCTTTCTTTATCATCTTTTATATCAACTACCTGTTATTGATTCCAAAAATTCTTTTTAAAGAACATACCGGACAGTATATTCTATTAAATATTCTGCTCATCTTCGTTGTATCCATCGGACTGCGTTACTGGCACAACATCATTGCCTTTCCTCCCCCGGCTCCTCGCCGTCCTCATTTACCTCCCCAATACATATTTTATATAAGGGATATTACGAGCATGATTTTCACCGTGGGGTTAAGTGTAGCCATCCGTATGAGTCTACGTTGGAGTGCCACAGAACTGGAACGCCGTGAAGCAGTCAAAAGCCGGACTGAAGCAGAACTGAAAAACCTGCGAAACCAGCTGAATCCGCACTTTCTGCTCAACACGCTGAATAATATTTATGCCCTGACGGCTTTTGATACCGAAAAGGCACAACAGGCCATTCAAGAACTGAGCAAACTACTGCGTTACGTTTTATATGACAATCAGGAAACATTTGTTCCACTGACTAAAGAAGTAGAGTTTATCCGAAACTACATTGAACTCATGCGAATACGGGTGTCGTCCGCTGTCAAAATCAATACAAACTTTCAGATTCGACCAGACAGCCAAAGTCCGGTAGCTCCGCTGTTATTCATTTCGCTCATTGAAAATGCCTTCAAACATGGAATCTCTCCTACCGAACCCAGCTTTATAGATATTTCGCTGACGGAAAAGGAAGATGAAATCCATTGTGTGATACGCAACAGCAATTATCCCAAAAATTCAACGGACAAAAGTGGATCAGGCATCGGGCTGGAACAGGTACGAAAAAGACTAGAACTATTGTATGCCGGACATTATGAATGGCATCAGCAAATAAGTCCGGATCAAAAAGAATACAGTTCCATACTGACTATAAAAATTCCTGACACCAATAAAAAGATACTGCCATGATTATAAAATGTGCGATTATAGATGATGAACCTCTGGCACTCGGCCTGCTGGAAAGTTACGTAAAGAAAACACCATCGCTCGAATTGTGCGGTGCATATTCCAGTGCCATTCAGGCAATGGAATTATTGACAGACCATCCGGTAGACCTTATTTTTCTGGATATCCAGATGCCGGAACTGAACGGATTGGAGTTTTCCAAAATCGTTCCTGGAAGTACACGTATCATCTTTACAACTGCTTTCGGGCAATATGCATTGGATGGCTACAAGGTAAATGCCCTTGATTATCTACTTAAACCTATCAGCTATACAGATTTTATGACTGCCGTCAACAAAGCTGTTCAGTGGTTTGAGCTCCGGCAGAAAGCAGAAACATCATCTGGTGAAATCCAGTCTTCCGAGGATTTGAAGTACATCTATGTAAAAAGCGATTATAAGCTGATTCAAATCGAGTTGGATAAAATTCTCTATATTGAAGGACTGAAGGATTATATTAAAATACATCTGGAAGATAATCCACGCCCCATTCTCTCACTGGTCAGCATGAAAATGATGGAGGACAAACTGCCAGCCAACCGGTTTATCCGAATTCATCGTTCTTTTATCGTGCAAAAACAAAAAATAAAAATTATAGAAAAAGGAAGAATCGTTTTCGGAAAAGACTACATTCCGATATCGGACAGCTACAAACAAGAGCTCCAAAATTATGTTAATAAACATACTATTTGAGTTTTTGTTGTATTTTCAACCTTTTTTTTTGAAACAATCGTTTTTTTTACAATTTTTCTTTGGATACAATCAATCTAAACCCTATATTTGTGTCGTACATAATAAAGACGGAAGTTGTGAAACTTCCTTTAGAATAGTTTAGTTAAGTCTAGTTTAGTTTTTGTGTTGTGATACTCCTGCTGAAAGTGTTCAGCGGGAGTATCTTTTTTATTGCTGGTTTTCAAACAGTTAGGGATACATACCGAACTTTTCACAATCTAATTTGTAACGTGTGAATGATAGAAAAAACCTCACTTTTGGGCGTATTTCATTCCACTTTTATTCCAGTTTAAAATATAAACCAGTATGGCAACATTTTTTTTAACAATTGTCCCGAATTTAATCTTAAAAAACAATAAACACACTGTAAGGATAGCAGTTACACATTGCCGGCAAACAAGATACATCCCGACTGATGTAACGATAGACTCAGAGAAAGAAATAAGCAACGGAAGGATCGTCAAAAGACCAGACAAGGAAAGGCTGAACATACACCTCATGAAGCTGCTGTCAGCGTATGAAGAAAGAGCGTCAAACATTCCTTTTGCAGACAGCCTTACATGCAGCCAGCTTATCAAGATAATCAAATCACCAACCTCTGGAGAAAAGCACAGGACATTCTCTGAAATAGCAGACGAATATCTATCACAGATTGACAAGGATGACAGAGGAAAGACCTACAAGCTGTACAGGCTTGCAGCTAACAGGTACATGGACTTCGCCGGTAATGATACTCTGATGGAACACATCACTCCAATTCGAATCAACAACTACTTAATGAGCCTTCAGAAAGACAAACTCTCCCAGACAAGTATTAAGATATACATTACTCTTCTGAAAGTAATCATCAACTATGCAGTGAAAATGAGATATGTATCATTCGAAGTGGACCCATTCGTGACGGCTAAAGTTCCGTCAGCAAAGAAAAGGGACACGTACATAACAGTAGAGCAGCTTAAGAAAATACGTGATGCCAGACTGGACACACACAGCCTTTCAGTAGTACGTGACATTTTCATGCTGACTTATTATCTTGCCGGAATGAATCTTGTTGATATGCTGGAATACGACTTCCGGAATACAGATGAAATATACTATGTCCGAAAAAAGACCAGGCACACTAAAGAGGGAGACAATGCGGTGAACTTCTCTATTCCTGATGAGGCAAAGCCAATCATACAACGATACATGGACAAGAAATCAGGAAAACTCATTTTCGGCCGTTATTCAAGCTATGTAAGCTGCTACAATGTTCTTGCAAGAAAGATTAAGAAACTGGCAGAAATTGGCGGAATTAAGCATTATTTTACCCTGTATTCAGCCCGTAAGTCTTTCGTTCAACACGGATTCGACTTAGGTATTCCATTGTCCACGCTCGAATATTGCATCGGACAATCAATGAAAGACAGCCGGCCGATATTCAACTATGTATCCATTATGAAGAAACATGCAGACAAGGCAATCAGAGAAATTCTTGATAATCTGACGTAAAAAAACACCGAAATATTTTGATAATATGCAAATGCTTATTATCTTTGTAGTGTCAAACAAAGAGTTATTCACTTAATTAAAACAACATGGAAAATGAAGAAAGGAAAAAGCTAGAAGAAGAGTACAAGAATCTCAAACTGCTAATCGAATTTCATTCAACCTACGGAGTTCTTGATAAATCAGAATACGAAAAGATGGTTAATGATATTCTTGATCGGATGAACGAAATCCGAAAGATGTTGGAAAAAGAGTAAAAAAACAGCCCTCCCTACTGGGAGGGCATTAAAAATAGATTTATGATGGATAATATGGATAAATACCTTCCTAACGCAGACATGCAGGCTGCATTTGAGAAGTTCAAAGAGCTAAAGACTGCTGAGGAAAAACTTGCCTTCCAAAAGGAAATGAAGGTGAAACTATCCTCAATGAGTGAAGAAGAAAAGAACAAGTACATTGCAGATTCCAAAGCCGGACTTCAAGCTACCGTTGAGGCTTGCGAGGATTTTATTACCAGGGCAGAAGAAACTATACTAAAGGATAAGCTGGGGGAACTTCCTGATATAATCTCATTCAGCTACATAGCAAAGAAATACTTTGGAAAAAGCCGGAACTGGCTGTACCAGCGAATAAATGGATATACTGTAAATGGAAAGCCTGCAAAGTTCACACAGAATGAATTTCAAACATTCCTGAATGCACTGGAAGACATAAGCAATACAATAAAAAATACTTCGGCTTCGCTTAAATTTAATTAAGTGACTTTGTTTGACATGTCCCCGCACTAAGCCGATGCGGGGATTTTTTTGTTCATAAAAAATAATTCGTATATTTGCAATACCATAATGAAGGGCAGTGGCCCTGATTTTGGTTTGACTTTTAGTGAGGGGGTGGTTCCCCTCACTTTTTTTATGCCTATTCCCGAACTTTTATCAGATAACATAGTAACACAAATAGAACCAGCCAGTGAAGTTGATTATTAGTGTTGTTGAGGCTGGTCATAAAGAAGCCCCTTCCGGATATTAATCTGGTCGGGGCTTTTGTTTGCTAATAAAAGCGAACTTCTACACTGCAAAGATGTATATAATTTCCGAGAAAAGTTGTATATAATTATGGGAAAATATTGTATATCAGAATTGCCATAAATTATAATTGACCGTTACAGCCAATACCGGAGTGAGTCCGTTCTTTCCTACACCATATCCGGCAGACAAACCAATACCCCAACGTTTGGGCTTTTGCGTTATGTCACGGTAAATGTATTCAGTCTGGTAGATGGTTCGTGGATACACCCGGATTTCATCAAGACGTGGTGCTACACCGCTAACCTTTGCATAATAGTTGCTATCACTGTACTCTTTGTATTCACGCAGATGATAGCAGGTGTCGCTTGCATGAATGGTGTCTGAGCTATCAATCCATGCAAGATAAGGCTGAGGAGAAAGAATGTACATCGTATCCACATCGACCTTCGTAACTATATGGACCGATGTAACGGTATCATGCTTCCCGATATTGCCTTCAGTTGGCGAACGGATGCACCAACCTAAACAGAAAGCCAATACAGAAATCAAAAGATATGGTAGGTATTTCATAAATTTAGATATAAAAAAAGCGGTGAACCTGCTTGGAACACCGCCTTATATAAATTTTAGAAGCGATTAGGACAGCCACCTATAAATTTATAGATATTAATTCTTCACCTAATTTGTGAAGCGCTGTTTCGATTTTAATAACTTGCTCTGGTCTTGGGTTACGACTACCAGAAGCATAATGCCATAATTGTTTTTGATTAATACCTGTTAAGCGTTCAAGTCCAGATTTTGTAAAAATCCCTGTGTAAAATTCAAGAAATGATTTTACATCCATTTTAAAGGTCAATGAATAGTCTCCCTTAAGCTCTTCAGGAATTTCATCTCCATACTCTTGGCAATCTTCAAGTAATGCAGTAATAGCATTAACAATGTTTGCTTTGATTTCATCAATATTGTGCCCAGTAGCGACAATACCATCGACCTCTGCGAGATAAGCTGAATAATTGTTTTCAGTTTTCTCAATGATAACAGTCAAAGCTTTCATAATTCAATGTGTGTAGAAGTTTCGCTTTTATATATAGTTTCAAATAAGTAAGCCTTTATCACCTATTAGACAAGCAGGATGTGCTAATCTTCATCCTGCTGTCCTAATCGGGTGTCAAATCTTATCGAAATCAGACTCTTTTAAACCAGCCTGTCGTAAGATGCTCATCAGTGTCCCAATGGCAACCTCATCATTATCTTTACCAGGAATTGGGATGGAGCGAGGAGCACCTTCCTTCCGGTATATAGCATGGTCACCTTTGGTTCTTGAATATTTCCACCCATTCGCTTCTAATAAATCCTTCACGGACTTTACTTTTTTTACCTTCATAAAAAAACTATTTATTATTTAACGAAATAGCATTACTGCTATGTGGATGATGCAAAGATAACTATTTTTCTACTATCTGCAAATAAATTGATAACTTTTTTTCTACTAAGCAAATAAAACGGTGTTCCAACAAGTCAAAGAACGCTCTCAAGTTTCACAATTTTATCATCATGCTACAGCAAATCCTTATATTCACTCACAGCATCGAAGCAAGGACACATTTTCGTCCATTCTTCAGGTTCAACGATTCCATCTCCGTCCAGGTCCGGCGATGTGTCACGATGCCCCAAAACTTCCACAATTTCATACTTGCTACAGAGTTCCTTAATCAGCTTTGCCAGCGCCTTCTTCTGCGCCGTCGTCCGTGTATCGGCTGCCTTACCGTGAACGTCAAGTCCACCGATGTAACAGATACCGATGGAATGTTTGTTATATGACACGCCGCTGAATCCTTTGCTGTTGCAGTGCGCCCCGTCGATTGTGAGCGAACGTCCGACTTCCACCGTACCGTCCAGCCGGATGACGTAATTGTACCCGATGGTGCTGAATCCTCTTTGCAGGTGCATCTGGGTGATTTCCTTCTTTCCGATGTCCTGTCCGGCTTTCGTAGCCGAGCAATGGACTATAATAGCATCAATTTTGTTCATTTCTTCTCCTCCTTTATCTTCTTAATTATTTTCTGTGCTTCTTCAGGCGTGAGGCATTCTACAATCTTAGCAGCCATGTCGGCCACTTCCGCTGCATGACTCTTTTTTCTGCGAAGGTTCTCCACTACGGAAAAACCCTCCACAAACAAAACTCCGGCCGTACCGATAATTGCTCCATACGGAATGTTATACCATGGAAAACAAAGTCCTAGAATATCAATCAGCACAAAAAACACCACAAGCCTGTAGTAGTCTACAATCTTTGTCCCAGTCTTACGCAGTGGTCTGCTGCATATTTTTTCCTTGTTTGCCCGTGCAGCGTCTATACCGGTCCACATATCCAATAGACAAGCGGCCACTATCAGCACAAGGCAGGTGAAGATAATTGCCACACCTGCCCGTAAATCCTGCGTAATAAATCCTATATACTTCTCCATAACCCAACCAATACTGTAACATAAGTAGTTATGATAAGAGTAATCTCAGCCCAAAATACAGGCTTAAGATTTACAAGGTCATCGTAAAAGCTGGGACCCGATTTCTTCTTAATTAGTCCACAAGCAATGTACACGACATATATAACCCACAATAATAGAATCCACTTAAAATTGAACAATACCCACAACTGGGAGAATACAAGAAGCATTATTGCACCAGCATAATGAGCGTTACGCTCAGATTTTTCCCCCTTGAAATTCGGAGAAATACCAACTAAAGTAATTCCTACTATGGTAAGGAAAATCAAGAACTGTGATGATTCCGAACTTACTTCAAGGGCAACAGGTAGCAATGAAAACCCTGTTGCAAGCATAACAAACGTAAACCACTTCTTGTGCTCAATCCTGTAATAAGTATCCGAAACTGAATAAGGTACTCCTGATTTTACAATTACTACAGCGATATAAATCGCAATAACAAACAAAGAAATTAAGAATAGGACAGTCATATCACATAGATAAATTATTAAACAAAATACCAATTCCAACAGCAGCAAAAATCGTCACACATCCAGCAATAGACGCAAGAACATCAAACCAGTCAGCCTTATCATCCATGATAATTTCTTTTACAACAGACAGAAAAGCCACTACCGTTGTGCCAATTATTACACATGATATTTTTCCCCATGAGTCTAAATCACCCTCCTGAAGAATTGATACAAAAGTGATAACTGCGCAAATCCACCCTCCTCCAAGGAAATGCAATACCTTGTCATTCCCTACCTTTTTAATCAAATCATCTAATTCCTTCATATAAAATAAGATTTAATAAAACAAAAGGCCCTCTGACAATGCACAATACATTATCTGAGGGCCTTCACAAAGATATTGAATATATTATATCATATCTTTTTTTTAGAAAATCCTATAATCACGACTAATCAAATATCACTGATATACAAACACATAACTCAATCCTAAATATATAATTCAACATTGAACGAATCTTTTTTCTCCCATCCTTCTTTCAACGATTCCTGTATATGATTCATAGCCTTCAAGTAAAAATCCTGTAAACTTTCAAGATTCTCAAATGTTTTATAATATGGCTCCTCATCAGTACCTAACTTGAAAGTTACTGGAAGATTCTGTCCGGAAGTCTGAACGGCAATGTCATATGCTGCCTTGTAGTTGAACTGGTTCTCATTCGACAGCCATACAGTATGACCTTCATATTCTAATCCTGAAAGTATCTTCTTATCTGTTTCAGAATTGTACCACTGAGATACGATAGAGCGTATTTCTTCAGAATCAGGCTTATGGTCAAGTTCCTCCTCAATGTATGAGCATGCCCCATCTTCACCTGCAACAACATCAAATCTTAGACGCCATTTGTTCTTAACTGGGTTTGTGCATTCAAGTAACCTAATATCAGAATATCCTTCTACTCTCTTCATTTTATGTAAATTTATACTTAACCTTATTTCCGTCAAAGGTTTCAGGTTCCAGTACTGTCTCGAACGGAAAGCCATCCTCCATGTCAGAAATCTGGTCAAGGATTGCCTTCATTTCCTCCGATGCAGTGAAGAACTTCCTCCATTCTCCGGTTTTCTTTATCCTAATAGACACAAGATACCGTCCTTCTCCTTCAGATGTCTTAATGTCCGTCTCGTAGTCATGTACCTCTATCTCAAGATTTATCAACGTCTTGAGAGATACCGTTTGTCCTGGGAACCGTTTCTTTCCATCTGCAGGAGTATATACGACTCCCATTTCACTAAATTTTTTCATATCCTTATTTGTTAATTTTTTGAACAATCTACAACAATCCGCATGCTTGGTCATTCCGTAAAAAGAAGCAATAAGCACATCCCTTCTCTTAGAGCTTTTTACTTCGTGCATTTTTCTTGCAAACTTTTTCTTTATTCTCTTCCTGAGCAATACATGGTCAGGAAATATAACATAGCCTATAAAGTCTATCCCTTGTTCTGTCGGGAAAACCCTGACGTTATCCTTTATCTCAAGATTTATTCCATCAAGCCTTTCCTTTATTACGTTATAAATGGACCACAAATATTCCTTATTTGAAGATAGAACAACCATATCATCACAATACCTGTAATAATACTTCACACCTAACTCATCTTTCAGGTAATGATCCACAACAACAGACAGAAGAAGATTTCCAAGGCATTGCGAGCTTCTAAGTCCAATGCTGATGCCTGAAGGCATCATACGGACAAACTTATCGAGAAGGCATATCAGAATCTTATCCTTAAACACACGTTTTACGCAATCCATCATTGCATCCTGGTCTATACTTTCATAAAATTTATGAATGTCCATTTTCAGACAGTATCTTGTTCCATCCACATCATTACGTATATCATCCCTGATATACTTCATCAGGTCGTGCATACCTCTTCCAACGATACTCGCAGAAGTTGTCCTTATGTAACGTGGTAACAAGTGTTTATCAACAACACGCATTACAGCATTAATAGCTATTCTTTCTCTCAAAGATAAAACCTGAATATGTCGAAGTTTTCCACCCTCAACAACATCTATATCTTTGTATCCAGATATTTCAAAGCTCCCGTCCGCAAGAGACTCGGACAATCCCGTAAGTATTCTTTCCGTATCCTGTATAATACGCTGGCCTGACTGAGACAGTTTCCTTTTTGTCCCACGAAGAACCTGTTTGTAAGATTCATACATGTTCGAATACTCAACAACCTCACTCATGATGTTACCTATTCTCTTCATGCCTTCAATCACCGGGCCCAACTTCTTCGGGAAAAATCCCTACCAAACTCTACCCATTCAAGTTTTTTTTCAACTTTCCGGTACAAATACCGCTTTTGTTGAGGCTCATCCTCCTGGCATAAAGCCATTATTTCCTTCTGATTGATTCCGAGACGCGAGCCGATATTCGTATTCGTGGACGAGGAATCGTTGCCGCAATTCGCGTACGAGACACCGCCATTCGCATTCGAGTTGTTGTGCGACCGGCACACCACACGGTACAGAGGAATCCACCCTCGTGGCAAATGTAATGCTTTTTTCATAATCCAAAAAATAAAAAATTTCGACGGGCTTACGCCCGTTTTTAAAAGGTGACGTAAAAAACTACGTCACCTTCCTAAATCATATTATGCCAAAATCGCTTTTATCGCTTTAAACGCAGTCACGCTTTCCGCTTCTTCGATTTCGCCTCTGAAGGCGAGACGCGAGCCGATATACGTAATCGTGGACGAGGAATCGTTGCCGCAATACGCGTACGAGACACCGCCATTCGCAAACGAGTAGTTGTGCGACCGGCACACCACACGGTTAGCAGCATTACTTACATTAAACTCATCACAATAATAAGTAGTCGAACTTCCTTTCTGTGAATGTACTCCTACAATATCCATATATTTCTGATGATACATACCAGTACAATATCCACTAACAGTACCAGACTTTACCTTTCTAGTGCTTCCATCTGGCATCTCTATCAACAACTTATATTGTTCCTGAGTATTCGTATTAGGCAAAGAAACACCTGACAACCATTCATACTTATCACCGTACAAATTCTCATATCCCATGCAGTTTGTATTGTAAATGAGAGAATATACATTATTTCCATCTTCATTTGGGCGTACATACCATGCATTGGAAGTCTGATGTGCTCCTCCATCTGAATTATAGCTTATGGTATCCTGCATACCAAGCAATGCCGTAGTTCCGATATTTCTCTGTTCTGTTGACTGTCCATATCCGCACTGGTCCTGAGAATCACGACGACCATAGAAAGCAAAAAACAAGTTAGCTATATCCTTGTGCATCTCCCAGTCAATAAGTTGAAGTCCCCTTTGCTTGGCATAATAGATGAAATCACTCTGAGTCAATGAGCCAACACTTGAATTACCTGTAGCAGCCGAATACAATTTACTACCTATCGTACATGCCTCAAAGACAGCTACCAGACACGGTTCATGCTCAACCCAGTCAGGTTCCATATCTTCAATCTTATCGCTGTTGCTCAATACCACGCAATCAAATTCCGCATACTTATGAATAGTAAAGTTCAATTCCGTAGCCCCTTCCGGAACATCACAGATAATATACATACCATTGACAAACCTATTGTTTAGAGATTCTACAAAAACATCCTTCACTACATTCTTTCCGGAATCCGTAAAACATGACCCAATCATTGATGTACCAAGTACAGTCGGGAATCTCACTTTCTTATATCCAAACACGTTAACTTTACAGACAAGATAATTTGAATCCTGTGAATAAGCATCATCAAGATGCTGTCTTCCAACAGTCAGTTTATACCCTTCACGCACATTCTTTTCAGACTCAATCTCATCATAACCAATAACCTTACATTCAGGTCTATCCGGCATTTCTTCATTCGAACTGAAACATGAATACTTCTTGTTATTCAGGTAGTCATTGATACCCTTATACCAATAATGAGGCTCATAGATATACACGTCACCTTCAGTAGAATCCAACTTAGCCGGTGTTCCTGAAGCTGCTACTTCCGCATCCGCATAATAATTACTATCCTCATCATGAAGCTGGCATATAACCATCTTTCCTTCTGATTTCAGTTTACCAAGTACCCGATGTCTGTTTCTCCTGATAACTGATATATGAGCACTTGTCTGATAAGTATTGCCAAACTTGTATCCGGTCTCATTATCAAGGTTAGATATATTTGCATCGTCCGGAACTGTATCATCAAACTCAATCATAGTATATTGAGGCTGACGAATATTCAGCTCATCAAACCGTTCAGCATATTTAGCATACACTTCTTCATCAAGATACTTAGTCAGTTTGTAGTTGCCAACCAGCTTACACCTTGTATTTGTAGTGATACCTTGAGCGTCAATACCTCCAATACCAGAATCATACCAAACCTTCAAATCACTTCCGTCTCCTTCCAGATTAATTCCAGTTATACGAACATATTTCAATGCACCTTTAAGAGCGAACATCTCATCAAATACCTTTTTACCGTCTATAAGGGCACAATTTTCAATCCATAATCCTGTAAGATTATTCTTTGCATCAAATGTGATAGCATCCCATTCTATATATTGCATTGAACGCAGTACAAGAGTCTGGAAGTTTTCAGGAAGATGAAGTTTATTAATAAGCGCACCCTCAGCAAAGGTTATTGTAGACATCTTTGTACATCCGGATGCGTTCACTTCTTCAAGACGGTTGCATCCTGACAGGTCAAGGCTCGGAAGGTTGGTGTAGTTGACTACCTCAAGCTTACGCAGCATCGGTATCTTCGTTCCAAGAACAAGCTCTGTCAGTGCGTATGTCTTTGCGCTGCTTCCAAGGATAAGCTCCTCAAGAACAGGAAGCGTCGGAATGCTCATGTCCGTAAATCCACCCCACGCAGACAGGTCCAGTTTCTTCATCCATTCACCACCGTACAGGTGGAATATTGTTCCAATGTTGGCCATCTGGTTATAAGTATAACTCCATTCCACATCTTTAGTAACCTTTTGATGCACCATTGTATCACCTTCACGACGGAATTCAAAATAGAAATCACGAAGCGGAGTAGCCTTTACTGTAGCACCTGCAGCACTATTTCCTTTGAACGATATATCAGTTGCTGTATATTGTCCCGTACTATATCTTGCATCAAATAACCCCATACGATTCGTTATCCACCAGTGACGGTGTGACTTACGACTACCTTGCATAGCTTCCAGGTACGAATACTTGACATTTGTAACTGAACCATCCTGATTTACTTCAACACCTAATGTCTTCGGCTCAACATATTTGTTCAAAGCATCAAGGTTATATATTCGTTCACAGAACTTTGCGCTCTGCTCGTCATCGAACATTTTAAATATAGTGCTGTTTGACATTCGTTCACGAATACGTCTGTACGCAGCCTGCAATTCTTCCGGGAACTGTTCACGAAGATTCTTCCACAATACACTATCATGACCAGCATAGGCATACACCGTCTTTTCTTCAGTTGAAAGCTCAGGATCGACAGTGTTTTCGTCCACATCCCAGGAATACTTCAGACGGCCGTCGTTACGCACACCCAAAATAGTATCGCAGTCATAGAATATCATATAGGCAAGAACCTTGTCTTTTTCCGGATCATACCAGAATCCCATCATCATGTTCTTCACGCGCTGGTCTACGCATCCCATTATTTCAGTAAACATATAATAGTCGCACAAATAGTCTACATCAAACCAGTCCGCGAGCTCAGCCTTGAATTTTTCACCGTCGTTCTGTGTGCTCTTTACCCACTTCACCAACGGCTCAAGATATTTCGGCTTACGGGTTCCAGCCTCATACTCGGCGTTTATGTCGTCATCATCCGGGAATCTCGCCTCAAATACCTTCAGCCAGTTCGGGGTACCGTCATCACCCTTTGTATCAAAATCATCATCCAGGAACATGCCCATCGGGTAGTCGTTGTTCAGGAACTCCCAGCACTCGGTCGGGTTAACGCCACTAAACTTATCTGCTACCCACGACTGGTCATGATAACCAGGTATATCGCAGAATCCAAATACAGCTTCTGTTGACTTGTCGTTATTGAAATTGAACTTGCCAAGGAACTGTGGAGTTTCGTCCAGGGTACCGCGGTAGAACAGGTAACAAGGTTCACCGTCGATGGTTGTTCGCACATCATATCCATATTCTCCTGAACAATGTTCCTGAGCAGGAGTCAACTCTCCTGCAGCAGTAAGGATATTCTGTACAATTTTTGCCATACCAGTGTTATGTGATGATGAGGATTCGGCAAAGTCAGCCTTAAGACAGAAACAATCCACAGGAGCTGCTGCCTTGTTGGATGTACCTGCCTGACGGAATGAGTATTTCGCCTCTTCCTGAAGCTCTCCTCCAACACCTTGTTCGTCACAGCCAAGATACAAATCACCGGCTACCTTGGAAGCATTCTTGAAATAAATGCGGTAGTTCTTTATCGGATATGCAAGTGATGAAGTTCCCTGCAGACGGATACATCCTCCCACGCACTTGAAGTTCAATGACTGGTTCCCTTTCACCACACAAAGCATCTCGTCCACATCATATTTCGGGTCTTTGTCGTTATTGACAGCCGCTTGGAGAACAGTAGGAACCCCATTGTCCTGCCGCCCGGTAATGATGATATAACGCATTCCGTCCGGAACACTGTCAACTGTAACATTTCCGTTGTCATCAATCACATTATTTGATTCATACAACGCAAACATGTCATCAACAGAATCCTGGTCAATCATATAACAATCCAAAACCTGAGAATCACTAAGATACGTATTATAAGCCCTCAACAGATACACATCTAACGTGGCACCGTCTGCTCCCATGGTAACAAACTGCGGGTCGGACTGGTAAATGCTATCAGAAGCAGACCTCTGTACAGAACCTGACATGATTCCGTTGATATACAGATATACCATCTCAGTATTCAGTTTCTCATATTCTGATGAACCAGATGCTGATTTAGGAAATGAGACAAACATTACCTCATAGACTTCGCCTGAAGCCATCTTCATGGATAATGAGGACTTACCTTTAGTCTGCATTCTTGCTTCCTGTGATGTTATCACAAAACCTGTTCCATCACCGTCAACGCATCTTATCAACTCAGCTTCATCATCAACAACTTCAGAGACCTTATACTTTACAGCAAAAGCAAAAGCGTTAGTTACGTTCTGGTCTGGTTGCCTTAACGGAGCATATTGAACGACAGCACGAGCTTTGTCATTCAATCTTAACGCATTTCCAATCCATCCGTCACCGCCCCATTTGAATCCTTCGAACACAGTTTGAATGCCGTTATAACTCCATTCTTCACGGTTGACATCATTATTATTTCTTCCCTGTGCAGAAAGTTTGAGAGTCATTCCGTCTGTTGGTTCACTTATATTGAGTTCACTCTTCTCTGCAATCAATCTGAAGCTGTATTCAGTTTTGCCTACAACAATCCGGCACTTCTGTTCTCCATAATTAGAAGCACGAAGCGTAAGATTCTGTACAACGAAAGGAACAGATGATGATGAGGCTACATCTTCACCAACATATACGATGGCATTTGTAGGAGTTTCTTTAGGATTATATGCGGCATAGGATAGTGTATATACATCAAACTGCTTTGTTTGTATGTAAGGCGTATTTTCTCCCAAGATAAGGCTTCCATCAGGATAGTCGAACCTTGCATATACTATCGGAGCATTATTATCAGTTTCTCTAACACCTATTGCAAAGTATATGCTGTTTGATTTAATTATATTATCCTCAGACAGCTCAAGTTCTACGACAAGCTGAACAGAATGGGTTCCATGTGACATTCCAGATGTATCTATACTGAATGATCCATTCGCTGTTGAAGCAGTTATACTTCTATCTTCCTTGTCAACACCATCAACGTAGCACCTTAATGTTTTGTTTCCTGCTCCTGACAGAGCATAAGGGATAGTGACACTATCTCCTCTATTGATAGATGTTGCAATATTGAATGAACTGGATAGAGTCAACTGAACCACATTGATTGTCCATGTAATTTGAGAAACCTGCATCTCTGCGCCTTCACCGACCTGAACCTTTACCCTTACAGTATTGGTACCTACTCCCATATACTTTGTCACATCAACAGTATTGCTGCTTCCTGCATAGATGTTACTTTCTAATGTATTGGTGTTAGCACCTTGTATGATTGTCACTATCGCCTTAGCCGGATTTCCCGTTGATTCTCCAGTCTCAGAATTGACATGGTCATACTTGTATGTCAATTTCACATCGTCTCCAATCTTTACAGTCTTGTTAGCTGTAACGCGAGTAAGAATTACCTTCGTTGCAAGACTGCTTCCGCCACCGGCACCGGAGAACTGGTCTGTAGTACTTATCACTTCACCACCTGCATTCAAAAGAGAGATAGAATATACCTTCTGATCACCCTCTCCTATCTCGTTCAATTGTATTCCTGACGCCACCGAGCCTGTATTCTTCTTTAACTCATTGAATACAGCCTTTCCACTTACAGGGTTAGTTGAATTTTCATTAACGGCCTGGTCCACTTCAACAACTGGTATCTCAAGGTCAACCTGTCCATGTTCATCCGGCGTCAACTCTTGAACAGAAATACCTTTTGTTACTTTAATTTTCTTAATCGCATCTCCACCTCCGAAACGTTCCCAGGCAGAAGGCTCAAGCCAGCTTTCAATGCTGGTTCCTGAAAAACGATAGTCCTCCCATTTACCTGCAGATACTTCGAATGTAATAATCTTACCCTTCTTATCTTCATCATCTATCTTGTCGTTTGCGATTGCCTGAAGTGCTGTTTCAATAGTGTAATACCCTTCTATCAATGGATGCTGCACAGAAACATTGTAGAATCCGCTTCCAGTACCTCCACCAGAAATCTGTTTCCAGTTACTTTCAGTGCTCCAGTTTTCAATAGAATCACCAGTGAAAGTAACGTCAATCCATGAACCATCATCGGAAAGATAACGCACTTCAAACCCATGAATTCTGAGTTCTTCCGGAACAAGATTGACAGCGGAAACCAAATCTAATCTTTCGCCATTTTTAGATACATTTTTAAAGAAGATATTTTCATCAATCTTATCAGATAGTTCTTTCTTGGTATCAGTAATGCTCTTTTCAATCTCATTGAACTTCTTAAAAAGAGTAGAATTAGCTACAGGACGGTCTGAATCTTCAGATAGTTCCTTATCTGTAATAGTAATAAGCTCTCCTCCATCCTTCCATTTATTTGTCTCTGTATCCCAGTTATAGATGTGACGAGGATTTCCAACATAAGCATAACATCCGATTTCTCCTATAACAGATTGTAATTTTTCTTCTGATTCATAATTACCTAGAAATTTATTAGGATCGGAACTTCTTTGATAATATAACCAGTAAACCGAAAAGTTATGTGAATTACCATCGGTAGATGTTACTGTCAAAATCAGGTTTGGTGATGGATTCTCGTATTGTATTCTTATATGAACATTATGATGGGTATTATCATAAGATAGCAGATTTACTAAATTACTAGTTCTATGTACAATTAACTGAAGATAATCATTATCATCAACTTTACATATCACTATAGCCAACATTATATCACGTGGGACATCGTATATTCTAATAACACCTGAATCAGAAGGTCCTGTTGTTGCCGTAGATTCATTACATTCCAACACCTGAAACCCAGAATTGACTATATTAAGATTATCTTTCACCTGCTGTTGTTCCTCTTCAGATAAGGCTTGCTGGTATTTAAAAAGTACATCATTCGTTACCCTTTTAGCAGCATCTTCCGCAATAGAAACAGCTTCTTCTCCTTTCTCCTTAGCATTGTCCCCCTGTTCTCTCGCATAATCTCCCTGTTCTTTCGCATACTGCGCAAGTTCACCTGACTGACCGGCCAATACAGCCTGTCTCTTTGCTTCTTCAGAATACTCCTTGGATTTTTCAGAATATTCCTCAGATTCATTTGCAGACTCTTCGGACTTCTCAGCATAGTTCTGTGATTCGGCGACAGCCTGATTAGCTTCTTGAAGAACTTTTGAAGATACATCCTTTGCAAGATTCTCAGCACTGATTTTTCTTCCCTTATTCAGCTCTATAAAATCACCCTCTGAACAAGATTCAACCTCACTCAACTGGTCTATTGTAGCAGAATTTGTCTGTAAGGATTGAATCACAGATGATATGATTTCCTGTTTTTCTTCGTTTGTCATAAATCTATAGTTTTAAATCTGTAATTATCATTATCAATGGTTCTATAACGTGAATCATCTACACGTCTCATTATCATCTTGTTGTTCGTTTCAATATCAGGATTTAACAATGAAACCCTTCTTATTGCCTGTTTAAACACATAAGACCTTATACCCTCTACAAGTACATTCATTTCAGGTACATTAGAATCAACCCTGGCATAACGAACGCCATCGACATAAAAATAGCTGCAACATAATGCCTTGTTTAGCAACTCTGCATACCACACTGGACAGCCTTTTGAACCTCCCATAGTAAGAGACTTCTGTACATTGTCAATACTATATATGTCAATAACATCATTACCTGAAGTTGTATATTGCTCATTATCTACTCCGAAAACCCAATCATCATCCTTAAATCCACCAGGTATTCTGAAATCAAAAAAGTATTGCATTCCATCAATCCAAAATACAGCATCCTTTCTCATCCTATTATTAGGATTTGAATACTGCAATAGAACAGTTCCAGAGACATCATCTGTCACACGGAATACTTCTGAACATACCCCATCAACTTCAACAGAATATAGGCCATCATTCAATCCTGTTATTTCTGTGAAATACAAAGTTTCATTGGGGTTCATCAACCAAGACCTCATGTTAACCATCCGCCTTTTCCCGTCTATTACATCAACGATATATACTGATGGGGAATTACTTTCATTGTATGCTATTATTTGCAAAAGAATATGGTCATACGGAGAGAATGACTGCATATATCTGCTTGATAATCCAATATCCGTAGATGGATTGAAAAACAATGGTGTAAAAGGACTTATCTTATACATATTACTTAATTTCTATAAGTTCATACTTAACCGCTTCCACATTGGATAAGCTGAATTCCAAGCTTTTAATAGATCCCTTATATGTCTTTCCTTGATTTGATAATTCTATGCACAAAGAGTTCAAATTACTATCAATTATAGTATTCTCCATTGTGAAAGAAAAATTACCATTACCAAACATAGAACTTCCCATATCTATATCAGAATTCACTTTTCGCCCGTCTATAACGATGTCAGAGTTACCTTCAGATGATGCAAATGTCAATTTCCCAGCAAACGAAGATAAATAAGCCATATTCGCTTCTATCATATAAACTGGAGCAAGTTTCGCATTAAAAATGGAATAAGTATATGTACCCTGAACATCTACACTTCTGTCAAGATCATATCCTGATTCATTTTCAACTGCGCACACAATAAATATCTGCTGGTCACTGTCTGTTGTCGTTGAATCCTGATTTCTCTTTTCAGCCAATTCAACGAACCCATAGCAATCTGCCCTATACGGTGATATAAGAGTCAGTTTTGAATCTTTTATAGTACATCCGGTAGTATATGTATTGTTGAAATTGAATTCATCAGAACCATTATTTCCAAAGTCATAATCCTGCTTTTCATATCCAATCTGTACGGATGAATATATTCTGTCGGAAGCTACCGAATAATTAAATTCAGACACATTTCCTATAACAATCTTATTATCGGTACTAAAAAGCTCACTCCTGTGTACAAAACGCACATCATTGCCATCAATCATATATACATATCCATATACGGCTTCCATATATTCACAGAACTTCGAGAAAGATGTATATATTCGTGGAGTAGCCATTTCACGGATACTCTCTGCTGCGACAAGACAAGAGTTTTTCAACCTGCTGTTAGTAGTTCCTGCTACACTCTCTATAATAGAACCGGTAACATCCTTTTCAGGAAATATCTTTTTCAATATTGCATTAAGCAATGTAACAGGCCTTACAATATCAATCTTGTAATTGTCACCCCTTTCATCCCATGAAACCCCACATTCACCAGTGTTTACTCTCAAACTTGACAAGTCTGCATGCCCTTGCTTTAATGGATTGTGATTAAATACAGCATACTGAAGTTTTTCACCTTTCTTCAACTGACCGGTCCACTTAATAGAATCCGGACTCGTATTAGAATCAAGCGACATCAAATTTGAGTATCCACATGTAATAGGTTGTATAACACCTTTTGTGTCAATCTTGAACAAAGCAAATCCGAAATGTGCATATGATGAATATTCTATCGTACTAAAGTCTATAGTTATAGTTGAATCACGCAAGCACTCAAGAAACCAGCTTGTATTACAAGGATTTGCAGGGAATCCCCATCCTGTGTTGTCACCTGAAACCGAAGGCATAGATTCAGACTGGTCCTGAAAAACGAATGACTTGTTATGAATTTCAGAACCAGAATCTGTAGTTCCGATATATGGTATCCACCACCAGTCCGGCACCCTGTTGTCAAACTCTTTCCTTGTGTAAGATTCTCCTTCAACAGTTTCACCGGATAATATACATACCTTCTCATTCCTGATTATAACACCATCATAATTCAGTTTTTTATCATTCTTCAATTCGTCTACAAAAAACTCATACGTAGTGCCCTTATTAGCATTTAATATTGATTCAATATCATTATCAAGGCATGATATACTTGCAGAATATGAGTCGTAGCTAAAAGACGAGAAATCAAGCTGACATTTAAATAGTTCAACAAAATCCCAGTTATTAATAATTTGTGATATTGAGAAGTAAACTACAGAATTAATACCTTTTGATTTATACACTCCAATCAGCTTATCCCTTGCAGAAAAAACAAAATTAATTGTACTACCACACTTTCTCGTTACTCCGTTTAATCCTGTACGAGTATATGTTATCTTGATGTCAGACAGATTTTCAATCATATCTGAAACATCCATAACATCTGAGTCTATATGTAAAAAATATCTACAAATCATCCTGTCGTTAATTCATTCTCAAATATATAAAAATAGGCAAACCGACTACGGCTTGCCTAAAATCCTGCTCATCCCAAAACACGCAAACAACTGATATAAAACACATTACACAAAACCGAACTATTTAACCATTCTACTTCTGCAGACAAGTACATCTCCAGCAATCCAGTCTCCAGGACTTATGGATTCCGATGCCGTTGCCAGTACTGTTGCTACATAATTGAACTGCTGAGACTCAATCTTCCCTTCAGAGTTAACAATCATAATATATTCATCAGTCAATTTTATTGCAAACCCCTCCTTATCAAATTCCTTAAAAATCAAAGGACCTACATTCTTTCTTATTGGAACAATCTCTATATATCCATTAACAGAATCCTGCAATTCTTTCAACGAGAAATCACTCCCGTTTGCCGGGAAAGTAAATGATACTTCCCCGGAAGTAGTAACAATAAAACTTTCCATATCAATAAACAGTTACAAGGTTTTCTATCTTAAAGCATCTCATCTCTCCTTTATCTACATCAAAGTATGCAAATGTCTTGTAACTTGGCTTTGTCATTTTTTTTCCGTGAATTGATGTTCCGGCCGGAAGATTGTACAATGTTCCGGAAGCATGTCTGATGCTTCCGTCAACTTTCTGGAATGCAAATTTCACAATACCCTTTCTCATATTTTTAGCAAGTCTGTATAACTCCCATGCCTTAATAAGACAGATTTTCCACGTGTATTCTGTTGTTTTTGCTAACTGGTGTGCATACTTCATCACTCTTACTCGAAAATTACTCTTTTCCATAATGCTAATTATTTGGTTTGACTTATATTTTAATTGTACTATAAAGATAGTTCAGATTGACTATATATGCAATCGTAAACTTCGCCATTTTCAATTGTCAAACCATAATTAACTTATTAATCTACAACACATTGCCTAATCATATTCCGAGCAAACGAGATACGGCTACGAACCGTACCTAATGGTATATGCATCTTTTTTGCTATCTCTTCATAAGAGTAACCCTCAGCATACATTATAGCGCAATCAACGGAACATGATTTTCTCCTGCATTTTTCAATTATCCCATAAAGTTCATTCCTTAACGTTTCATTGTCCGCATCGAAATAAGAATGGATATGATCAGCCTTCTCCTCAGAATCGAAACGTATCAATGATTCATGATTGTATGTTGTTATATATGTGTTCAACATAATAACGCTGCACCATGGTCGGAAGCTCTTGGAAGAATCATATTTACTTTTATTTGACAGAATCTTATACACAGTCTCTTCGGCAAGGTCTTCTGCGTCCATCATATTCCTGCAATACTTTCTTGCCAGTCCCAATATCCACTGATATTGCTCAATCACTATCTGCTCCAACCCCATGTCCATGCAATATTTTCATTCGAGATGATGAAAACTTATTCTGCTTCTCAGTAGACTTTCTGAGTAAGTCTATAAGAAAATCCGGGTTGTCGCAAAGTGACGATAAAAGATGAATTATTATGTCACATTTCTCATTAATTACTGGCAATAAAGCCACATTGTCGAATTTTTCTTCCATGTCTATTACGATTATTAGTGTTACAATCGTGTTACAAACCAAACGGAAAAAAATTCGACAAGCAGCAAAAAAGTTATCTAACGATGCAATTTTCTTTTAATTTCAACATCTGCCTGATGAACCATATTCGCATACACACCTGCAGTAATGATTCTTGTGTCAATATTCATTTTGAAATAAGTCATAAGAAACGCTATCTCCCTGTCAAATGATGCACGTACATCATCAGGAGTATTTTTCTTTCTATCAGCAGAAGAAGTATCTTCAATCCTCTTTCTCATGTACTCCGCTTCTGCAATCATACGGTCTATTCTTGAAGGAATCTTTTCACGCTCAATACCAGTAATTCCCATTTCTGACAGAAGTCCAACAACATCATCTACAGCGTTTATGCTAATAAGCGCCTTCAATATCTTTGCAATAGTAATCCTGTACTTAATCTTTATTTTCTCTTCCTTTTCTAAAATTGCAGATTCTATTCCGGAAGGATTTACTATGCTCTGATACTGATATATCAATTCTGAAGCCACATTTTCCAGCATGGAATGATTATCACCTTCCTCCATAAGAACTTCTCTGTTTCCACAAAGAAGTTCAATAAAATCAAACATACTCAACCTGCTTAATGTAGTTATCATAATCTTGTACTTTTATAATGTTCATAATTAGAGTTGTATGCTTCCTTATGTATTATCTTCATTATCTTCCTGAGTTCTACACGCATTCCTTTCATCTCACGAGATAGTTCAGAATAATCATTTACAACAACAGGACTACTTATTCCTGAATCATATATAGTATTCATTCTTACATTCTCATTGAATTCGCTTATATCAGGGAACACTTCAGCACCTTTCGGTAAATCTACCACGGTAGGAACATCTGGAGTTACCCATGACTTACCACCATACACAACAACCTCCCGCTTTCCACCATCACCAACGATAGCCAATCCTCCAATATGTCCACCGTTCTTAGTACCTTCCTTGTATGCAGGAATTGGTGTTGCTGCGATAGTCGCTATCTGTACCGCTCCCATTGCACCTACTATTGCAGCAAGTACTAGGTTAGGTAATGCACGAGTTATTGCAAGTGCTGTTGCTATACCAGCCTGAGCAATGTCCACACCCTTCTGCCATTTAGCCTGCTTCTGCTGCAACTGAACTTTCTTTTTCTCAAGTTCCTCATTTTTTCTTGATGTTTCAGCTTCAGCAGCTCTTTTACGAACCTCTGCTTCCTCCTCAGATATTGCTCCACTTTCGGCAAGTGCTTCAATCCTTTCAACATCAGCATTGTACGCTTCCTCATTTGCCTCCTGTTCCTTCTCAATATTGTCAATATCGCGCTCATATAATGTCGACATAAGATTACCGATTGCACCAATGGCATCAGACGCAACATCCATCCATCGCTGAGTATTCTTCATTCTTTTCTTATACGAGTCTTCTTCCTCATCCTGAACCCTCTTGATTGCAGCAATCTCGGCATCAGCTTCAGCATTTGCCAAATCAGCCTTTGCTTTCTGAAGCTGCTCGGCAAGTTTTTCTCTGTCGTCCTGGCTCAGATTTTCAACAGAAATCTGTTCCTCCAACGAGTCAACAGCAGCCTTAGCGGTATCAATAGAATACCGTTCTGTTATATCAGCCTTCTTTTTCTCATATTCCTCATCCGAAATAAGTTTCTTGGCATGCAGCTTTTCCAACTCTTTCAGGTCGGAATTATATTGTGCATTCCTTACAATCTGTTCGGCTGCGGCAGATTTAGAAATCTCATCAACATAATCAGCAGCATATTCCTCATAAATCTTACGCTTTTCATTGATGTATTTCTTTTCGATGAGGCTCACGTCGGCACCATTACTTTCAGCAGCCTTCATTTCTTCTTCCTTCTGCTTATCAAGTATATCAAGACGAACGGACATTTCTTCCTCACTACCTTCCTCAACGGAAGCAAGACGATTCTGAAGGTCAATACTTGCACGATTCTTTTCATACTCCTCAGAAGCCTTCGCCAATTCGTTGTTCATTTCTTGAAGTAACGATTTTCTCAATGCCATTTCTGCGGATGAATTACCTTTTACGGCATCAATCTTCTGCTGGTAACCATAGCGGATTGTGGCCAGTTCCTTATCAAGTCCTTCTTCCATCAAGGCAATACGTGACTCCTGCAATGATTTTTCGGCTTCAAGGCGTGATGATTTTTCATCCTCAGTTTCTGTACCGATATTTATGGTTTTTGGGGAGCTACCGTCTGTACTTAAGTCTTGAAGCTGTCTTGAAAGTGAGGCATTTATTGATGTTTCTTTTGAAAGCGCATCACGAGCGTCATTCAACTCTTCTCTTACCACACCCAAACGCCTATTATTATCAATGCTTACAGAACCTCCAAAAATAAATCTATCCCAAAAATCACTCCACTTGTTTCTCTCCTTTTCTCCATATTCGACACGAAGTTTATCATATTTAGTTGAGGCTTCAGACAACAATTTATCACTATCTTCCAACTGCTTCTTAATATCGCTCTTAACATGCTCTAAGGCTGCTTTATAAGCTTCATCCCTTGTCATGCCCTGATATTCCATATATGAATTTGTCAAGATTTCAACTTTATCCTGATTGCTCTTATAAGCATTTGCTCCGTTTGCAGTTCCATCAGACTTGGCGTTTTCCAATGCTTTATATGTTGCCTGGTCAGCGGACATACGCAGCTTATTGATTCGTTCAAGAAGGTCAGCTATAACAGTATTGCCAAAGGTCTTGATTTTTGCTGTCATAGTCTCAAATGAGCCTCCTGTCATGTCAAATAAATCGGAAACGGCTGTTGCTAACCTCTTTTGAGACTCAATCATTTCTTCTTGAACATCACCTAATTGTCCAGTTTCATCCTTTACATCATCAAGATTAGTCTTAATATCCTTCAATGTTCGTACATATTGCAATCCGGCATCTTCACCCGGACCACCGAAGATGTCAGCAAGAGCGGTACCTACGACAGACGCACTGTCAGGTAACTCACTAAGTCTCTGTGAAACCATCTGTATAATGTCGAATGTGGTTTTCTGACCTGTTCTAAGCTGTTCCTGAACCTTATCTGCGGATATTCCGATACCTTCGAGTGCTGAGGCTGTAGCGGTAGTCATCTCACGGATACGGAGATTACCTTCCTTGATAACGTCCACACCCTTATCAGAATAGATACCAGACTTAGCAGCCTGGGCAGTAATTGCGATGAATGTTTCAGCGCTTATTCCAGCTTCCTTAAAGTATGCAGGATACTCCCTAAGAGTGTCCAGGAACTCACCGTTTGCATCGGCACCTGCAATGAATCCATCCTGAATTAGTTTCAGGGATTCTTCAGCGGAGATACCAAACTGCTTCGATACAGCATTTGCACCAATCAATACCTCCTTGAAATCCTTACCGTAGAAGTCTGCAATAGCCTGCACTTCTGTGCGGTAAGCCTTCAAGTCCTCTCCTGACTTCTCAGTGAACTGCTGTGTAAGACGTGTTGCTTCTGTTAGTCCCTTATTGTAGTTCACCCACCATCCTATTCCGGCACCGGCAGCACCAACAGCTCCAAGTCCCAACAGCCACTTATTCTGGAATATCTTTCCTATACCGGACAATCCTTCAAGCATACTTCCAGCATTACCAAGAGATTGAAGGGAATCACCAAAACTTCCTGATATGATTCCAAAGCTGCCCATAGAATCATTAAGATGGTTTAGTTCCATCCATGCAGCCTTAACCTCTTCCTTGTAATTACCGATGGTCATCTTCTGCTGCGTGTACCGGTCACTGTTACGCTTAATGTAATCTGTGTTTACGCCTATGGTAGAATTCAGCTTACCGAGCGTATTCCTGTAATCCTCATCAGTATCACGAACAAGCCTGACAGCCTGACGCAATTTCTTATTAACTTCATTTGCTTCCTCAATGCTATGCACTTCCTTATCGGATAGCGAAATCGCTTCCTTGATTATCCTGATTCGCTCCTCTTCGGTCATGGCAGCAGCCTTTCTGGTAGTGTTCGCAGATTTCTGGGCCTTATTCATTGCTTCCTCAGCCTTTGCAGCCTGCTGCATTGCCTTGGATGCTTCTGCTGATGCCTTTGACAATTCCTTTACCTCTTTTGTACTCAGCTTTTCTGCATCTGCCTTCTCCTTGATTTTCTTCATCAGTTGTTCAGCGACCTCTGCTTGACGACTGAATGCATCAGTAAGTTTTTCAGATGCGGAAGATACGTTCTTAGCCTGAGTATTATATATGGCCTGCAACTTGTCAATATCTCCCTTTACCTTGACGTCAACAGTAAGTCCCTTGATAAGTTCCGATGCAGCATCCTTGTAATCCTGCCTTACATCTGATATTGTACTCCTAAGTTCCTGCAACTTCTTCAATGATTCCTCATCGACGAAATCCTTCAATTTCAAATTTCCCATCACAAGTAATGTTTATATTCAACAATAACGCCATCCACCTTGGTACCTTCCTTATCGAACGAGTAGGTACCGTCACTCTTCCTGTACACAACGTACACACATCCGTCCAGCATGGCAGCTTTTTTTGCAAGCATGGCCACACGCTCATAGTCAGACATGATTTTCTTATTCTCGCAACCGCATCCCATCATTTATACCCACATTGTTTGAAAAAACGTTTCAAAAAAGGCTCGAGAAGTTGAAGTACAACATACTCTCTTGCGTCCTTTCCCAACATGAGAATGTCATTCCCGTATTTCCTTACTATGTCAGGACCATCAACGAATCCCACAGTATCAATCGAGAGAGTATCACCTGCAACAGATGCGCGGATACTTTCATGGAACGGACCGGTGATATACAAGTTAGGAACATCAACAGGCCTTGGAGGAAGATTCAGTCTCGGGCTTTTTATCGGAGGTGTTATCTTCTTTTTCCATGCTATATATCCGTCAGGATTGTTATGCCATATGGAGGTAGTCTCATGAAAATACGGATCATCAGAATAACCCGGCCTCAGACTGTCTGTATTACCGTCAAGACCAGAATATAGCTGTTCCCTTACAAGGTCTGCAATTTCTATATTGTTTTCCTGAAGGCAATCCATACATGACTTTTCAAATCCTGATGCAATTCTGTTTATCACATTCTCCAATTTCTCGAAATCAGCCATACATACAATTAAAATTAAAGCCGGACTTCCGCCCGGCTTAATCAACCAAAACCATCACTTATCAGCAGACTCACCGTCAGCATCCTTTACAGACTTACAAGCAATCCGGTCATACACGTCAGAAAGTTTCTTTCTTCGATTCTCCTCAGCAACTTTCTGCCAGATACAGGTCATGTGAGTATCAATGAATTTCTTTTTCGACATCATCTTGACCTGCTTTTCCACAAAATTGACTCCATCTACAATCATGACGCTTTGACCACCTTAACAAATTCAACCCATTTGACATCTTTCTCGTACAGAACAGAAGGTGATTTAACTGAAATCTCACCGTCACCAGGAGTAATTGTGAGATAACCGTCCTCATACGAAGCTGATGTAACCCCTTCAAATACCTCGGATGCACCTGAGGACAATGCAGTGGCAAATTCTGCAGTTCTGTCATAGCCACCGACACATTCAATAATCTTGAATTTGTTGCTTTCATTTTCAACCAACATGACCTCAGTCAATCCTTTAATAACATTCGCAGGATTGAAATCCAACTTCAAGTAGTCAAAGTTCAACTGGCTGTCTTCTGCATCCATGTGGCAGAAATTTACCGTCATACTTGACTTCGCACTGCTTGTGCTGAACGGTGTGGCACCTGGATATACTGTTGACATCGGAATTCCGGCAAGAATATCAGTTCCATCATTGTAACCGATAAGCATTCTGTTTGAATCCCAGAAGTACACATCCCATTCCTTGTTAGCACAACGCAACAGCTCAGCATTCAGAATTTCATCAAAACGAGGAAGCGTGAAAGTATCTGTCTGAGCGTTGAGGCCATTGTACTGGTTCGCTCCGTATCCCACAGCACTAACCTGAGCTTCACCACCATTCTTCGCATATTCAACGAATGTATGAATAGGATAAATTCTGCCTGGTCTGTCAGCATGACACTTTTTTTCCAACTCATCGGCAGTAATATTTGCCGGTAGTTTTACTCCATGCTCAACAAGTATTGCACCTTTTACCTTACCCCAGTCAACCTTGCAGGCCGAACCACCTGTATTCATTTCTGCGCTTTCGCACACTCTTGTATTTCTCATTACCTACAACTTTGATTTTTAACAATTAATTCCATCGAGCGTATATTTATGGCATCAATAGGCTCGCTCACTTCCTCTCCGGATTCCGTATAGGCTCCGTATCTGCCATACGAGTAGTTCTCAGAATATTCATGCGGAACGATGCTGTCATAGTATATATCAAACCTTCCATCATTTCTGACTACCTCAATCAGCCTTTCATAAATTGGTCGAAGAATGTTGATGAATGAAGCATACAGACGCCGTTCATTGCTCCAGCTCTTCGTTGATGAACACGCTATAAGGATATTCAGTGAAACCTTAGAATAATAGTCCGGACTGTCTCTCTTTTCTGTAACAGGACAGAACAGTACGACAAGCGGGAACTTACGTTCTGATGTTGAAGGCACCTTGCTGTATTCATCAAGTTTATCCTTCACATACTGGGCCGAACCAAATATGTAGTTCAGTTCCGGATTAACAACTTCCTCGAACCTGTCATTCTCGATGTCAGCAGGCATTACGATGGTAAGGTTCCCACTCATTTCCTTTACTACATCTCCAATAATTTCAACTATACCTTTCATAGATTGAACTGGTTAATCTTGATCAACATGTTGGTCTGCGTGACAAGGTCAATCGGGCAATTACCTTCACGCGCCCACTTGATGAACTTCACATTGGCGGAAACCATCCTGTTCCATGCAATTACCTGGGCATTGACAGGTGAAATGTACTCATTGGCACATTTCAGCCTTACATTCCCAGTTATTGTAGCTTCAGATGAAGCGTCACGCAATATATGGAACAGGACAAAATCAGCAAATGGCTCTTTCAGTCTGTTGCATACGGTTTCATACTTTGAAGGCTCAGTATCTTCTTTTTCTTCATCATCAGACAAATCAAGGTAATCCATTGCATAACCTGCTTCTTTTTCCCCAAGCATGGCTTCGAGGAAAACAGGCTGCAACTCCTTAATATATGCTTCAATATGACCGGTTACTGCTAAAGAATCGGCACCGGCCGTCTTTGATGTTGAGGCGTTTTGAATATGACGTGGGCCTTCTACAAAATATGACACATCAATCAACATGGCAATTCCTTATTTTTTCGCTTTCGAAGCAGAAACTTTCTTCTCGTCCTGAACAACGGTTGCCTTTTCATCTTCGGCAGAAACCTCTTTAGTGTCGGTTTGCTCAACTTCTTTAGAGTCTGCATCTTCAACATCTTTGTTATCATCTAAGTGTGTTTCAAGTTCTGCTATCTTTGCTTTCAATTCTTCATTCTCCTTCTGTAAATTCTCATTCTTTGCAGAAAGATTGTCAATAATCTTCTGCTGGCTCTCGAATGTCTTTTTGACATCCTCTTCCGGAACAAGCCCAGCTTCCGAGACCGGGGTGATGGTAATCAACCCACGGCCAATACGGATACGCTGTTCTTTTATGACAGATTCAAGAGCCTTCTCGTCTCCATTAAGCAAATACATAAGCATCAGGCTTTAGTGATTGCTTCTTTCAATGCTGACAGACTTCCATAAGCGAATGCCCACGGCATATATACTGGGAAAATTACTTCTTCCTGAGCAATGAGTACAACTTCGTTCTGCAGCTTACTTTCAACGTCCTCAGCCCATTCAATAGTCAAAGAGGTGTAATCAACAAGGGAAGCAGCCATATTGAAATCACCGATAAGATATTTCCCTGGCAGAATATTGTTGGTTTCGATAATAGGACGACCTGCAATATATTTCACACCGTTTACGGTAGTTATGATACCAAGATTACGACCAGTCGTGTCCTTCTCAGACTCAATAGCGTTCACAGTAATAGGATTCAAAGCAATTGCATTTGGAGTGTACTGAGCGTACGTCATTACAGCGAAACCAGTCTTGACAACATCCAAAGAGTTTGGCTCATCTACGGATTTGAACGCACTATTACTTACCTTGAATGTCATTGATGCAGTAGAAGTCTCTTCCGAGTACGCAACGCCCTTCAATAGAATCTGACGGTCATTCATCTTGACCAACTGGTTTGCGCTGTTAAGAGCAGTAATTCCTGTGGCTCCTGTAAATGTGATTGTCATTCCGTCGAGAATCAAGTCCTGCGGATTTGTAAACTCTACAATCGTATCCTTGTTTGAGTTACATCCGGATACAGATTTGACGGAACCTGCAGTACCGCTGACAATGGAATCACTGATGATTTCCTCAATAGGATGCACCCCTGAATGGTTTACAATACCAAGCAGGTTTTCTCCATTTCCGTCACCAAACAGAATGTTCCAGTCTTCAGCATTGTATACAGCCTCAGGCAGCATCTTTAGAATGAATGACCGAATAAATACACGGCTCTTGAGCATTCTCTTTGACAGACGGATATGAGTACCAAGACGCTTCGTACCTGTCTGTTGTTCCTTCACTTTAATGCTGGATTCGGGAAGCTTTCCATTCTCAGTAACATAACGCGCATTTCTGTCAAAATCGTACACCTGTGTGAACGCAAGATTCGGGTACTTCGGATCTCCCTGCAATGTAGTGATAACATCACGCATATGGACACGCTTGTTGGCTACCTGCGAAACTACACGATTCTGCTGCTGAGTAGTAAGGTGGTCTCCTGTATAGTTATCTGTCATTGATACAATGTCCTTCAAACAGAAACCTTCAAACACACCCGACTTACGGCAATTACCAGACGCGAATTCCTTGAATTTCTCTGAATCAAGCATTTCGTTCAGTTTTTCATCAAACTTGTTGATAACTTCCATGCCGATACCTTTAGATTTCAGCTTCTCGATAGTCTCACCAAGACATTTAACCGTTTTAATGAGTTCCTCGTTATCCTTAGCAAGCTGCTTGAACTTCTCATCATCATAGCCGTTCAGCTTTTCGTTAAGCCCCTTCAATTTGATTTCCATATCTTCCGGAGAGATAACACCCTCCATCGCCTTGTTGATGACATTACACATCATCTGTGCGATGTTGTTCATAAATGTAGCCTGTTCCTGAGGAAGGCCGTCAGTCTTAAGACCGAAATCTGCAACTGTAAATTTCTTCATCTTCAATTAAAATTTTAATCATTATTACTAAATACCTCATTCAAAGGACCGAAGAAAGAAGTGCTATCAGCGGCTTTTTTCTTAACATCATCATCTTCTTGCTTACCGTCAGTTTTATCCTGAGTGTCATTCAACGGCTCAGACTTTCCGGAGAAGATGTTTGTGCTATTATCCTGCAACAAGGCGTTACTTCTATATACTCTCCCATAACATGCCGGACAACGGACGTATGCCATGAAATTCTGTACTGATTTTTCTGTCAGTTCCTGTCCTTCAGACTTCACGGAATCAATAAGTGCAATGACATCAGCACGCACTTCCGGTTCCAGCTTGTCTATCTCCTGACTGACAATACGGTCAGTAAGCCATCTTGAATACATATTAGCATAATCAAGAACCTGCTGTGAGAATGTCACCTCATTCTGTGAATCATAGTCGAACTGATGGCCACAATGGGGACAAGTTACCACGTTACCTCCATTAATTGCTTTAAGAAGTAGATTCAATTCCATATCATATTGTTTTAATCGTTCTTCCGAATAATCGGTATTCCTGAACGCTTTCCGGACAAATTCAATGGCATCTTTCACCTGCTCCTGTGTACCCGATTTGAGGTTTACAAGGAATGTCTGAGGATTGCTCCCCCAACTTGTTAAAGTAGAATATTCGTACATCTTCCATTCAAGCACCTTACACGGGTCAGTCTCGTCACGCTTGATTGCTTTCACACCGATAGAGTGTTCAAGTGTTCTTCCATTCTCAGCATACAGCTTGTAATCCGCCAATGTATCACGTCCAATCTGCTTCTCAAGATTAAGCTGGCCAACCATGATTAGGTTTCCTTCTTTTTCTTCTCCGCTCAATGGAACGCCAAGCAACTGGTCTGTACGGTGATTCAGAAACCATCTCATCCTGCCGATATTTTCCTTCAACGTCTTGTTAAAGGAACCAGGCATGGAAACGTCGTTCTGTGAGTCTTTCACACCGATACCGTTCACAGCTACCGTTACGATACCCTTCTCATCCACATCATTTGCCTTCGTTTTGTACTGTAGGCTTTTGGTTTTCTCTTCCATTCTCAACTTCACTTTTTGTGTTAAGACTAATTACATTCTTTACTATCTCTCTCTCCTCGTCTGACATCTCGAACAAAGTCTTGTCAAACATAGGTTCTTCGAATCTGCTTTCCTTGATTTGCGCTCGCCAGTCATTGATACTGATGAGTCCGCTCAGGAACTGTTCCTTACATCTGGTATTTATAAGTGTTTTCACTTCCTCTGCCTCTTTCAACCCCTGCTGCAGACAATCCACATCAGAGAAATCACAGTCCAAATAATATCCACCTTCCTCAAGACCAAGAAATGCAGTTAGCTGCTTGCAGAATTTCTTGGCCATCGGTATGATGGTAGATGTATATACAGCCTTTTCCGCGGTTGCTTGATTGCTGAATGTTGACTGGTCCTTACGCGGTACCAGAACTGAGGGGATACCGTATGCTCCGGCTATCTGAATAGCATCAGTAAGAGTTTCCTCAAATGGCTGCAACTCACTGATGGTAAGGTTTGTTCTTACGAATGACAAGGGAACGTCACTTAATCCATACGGAAGCCTACGTTGGTCCAGCCCGAATTTTCCAAAATGACTGTCAAGTATTTCCTTCTTTTCATCTTCTGTCATTGCTGCAGTACCGGCTTCATCCTTCTTGTTTGATACCAGGAAGCCCAAACCACCACGTTTAACGTAAATCACGTTTCTCGCTTCATATACGGCTAGAAGGTTGGAAATAGGTTTCAGATGCGCAGCCAACCTGCTCTGTGATTTCAAGAACCCGTTTATTGACATATATTCAGGTGAGCCGTCACGGTCATGCCATATCTGGAACGATGGAATATCCATTGTACTTACATAACCATAGTTCAGGCGATAGCAACGTATAATTTCCTCTTCCTTGGCTATACCGAACATAGGTATGTTAACTCCAAGATTCGGCTCTACATTAACAAAATCAGCAGGAAGTTCCCAAAAGTTATCACACCATTTCCACTTTGGCTGGTCCTTGAATGTTTCTCCCATAGCAGCACGAAAGAAAGCATTGCCAGTGCACAGCTTATATACGAAGTGTGAATATATCATCTCGTTCCAAGACATAAGACAATTTGGCTTTGTGAGAATCTGGTTCATTCTCTTGTTCTCCCAGACCACGCTGTCGTCCTTTACCTTCTTCAATTGGAATCCGGAACCTGATATACGTGAAGCAATGTAATCAATCGGAAAGAATACTTCTGGAACAGAACGGAACAGTTCCATGTAATTATGACCGCAAACCAGTGGGGATACGAATAACTCATGCACATCACATCGGTCAATATTACCACCATTTGGCGTTGAAACCGTCTGTGGCTCACTGGCCATTTTCAGACCGGCACAAGCTGGAAGTGTATCCTGTTTTATAATTGTATATCCCATAGTTTATCCTTATATGACAAAGATAAATTATGGGTATATACGATGTCGATTTTGGAAAAATCTTGCAATTCAGACGAACACTGGAACTACGAATAAACAACTATATATCAATTAGTTGCATTTAATAACAAGTTTACCCTAATTTTATGCAAGTGTATGCAATACCGCTCAAAAGGGCACTGGCTCCACTTATATTTTCATCATTGTAGTCAAGAACTTCAGTTATGAATGCCATATACTCATCATTTTCCATACCGGTCTCAGAAAGCAGGAAGTATGACTTGATGAAATCGGATGTAGCAGCTATTCTCTTATCCATATCCTGATATTCCTTCTTAATCCTTACTTCCGGAAGCGTATTTCTCAGTTCCCTTGCCATTTGGTAATATGCAGGTGACGATTCCACGATGTACGTTCCTGCATCATGTGAACATATAACAGACTTCATCTCTTCGAGTGATACAGTTTCACGCATTACGAGGTCAAGAACATGCCATTTTTCTCCACACCTTGCAACCTGACACATATAGAACTTTCCTCCAACATTCGGCATGATGTACACTATCTTCTGTGAATACTGATACTCGACTGAAGGATTGAAGAATCCGAACACGCTTCTGTCAGAATACATGTTGCGTTTACGACGGCTCGAGAACTGGGAATACTCCTCGTACATGATGTCATGTACAACATATCTCAAAGTATCGGTAAGGTGTCCGTGTTCCTCATAGGACTGTTTCGTTACGCTGTCCTTTATCTTTGTCTTGAGGATTGCGCCATTGGAATCCTTCTGTACACTCTGATAGTCCTCTATTGATACCCTGCAACCATCGTCTATGCTTATGCTGAGGCCGGGCAATGATTTTTCAAACACAGCATTTACAAACTCACCGGTCATGGATACGGACGGGTTCCTTTTACCGACCTTATCCTCAACAATCCAGTTGTCTTTCTTCAATGTTTCAATGAACAGGTCCATGAATGAACGCTTCTCATCGTCGATAGTGTTGGCCGCTTTTGCTGATGCGTCACCATGAAGATAAATTTTATCGTCATATCCAAACTCATGCAGTCGCTTGGATACCAGTTTCGCAGCTCTTCTTGCGCTGTTGTTAGGGCTGTCTGCCGTGGTCTCAGCAATCTGGTACATATCCTTACCTTTGCTCAGGTCTACCTGCCAGTAGCCGACAGATATGTACGGCAATACGTTGCTGTCCACTGAAAGATGAATCGGCAATCCAGGTATGTAACTGTATTCACCGCTGTTCTTTCCTACATTGAACGAACCGAGGAACTCGTTTCCGGTCTTGATTACGCCCCACTCTCCCAACGCATACACGTTGTAGTAGTCCGGGTCATGAATACGGTCATGCTCAAAGTCCATCACACACTGCTCATCGTAGTATCCATACGTTCCATCAGGGGAACCTACAACCCAGAAGTTATTCAGGTATGTTGTCTGGATCACGACCATATTGGGAGGATACTCCTCAATTTCCTTAGTTACAGGATTCACTATTGAGCGTCCCTCGTTCATCTTCAAAGACTTCACCTTTGTCAGCTCTGAAGGTATTATACGTCCGCCAATCTCTACAACCATAGGGACATCATGCAGTTTCTCGTTGTCCAGCCAGTCCTTCTTTATCCAGTTTGTCTCTGATATCGGGTTGAAGTCCGCAATAATCTGCTGACCCTTCTTACCACGCAGACGCTTACGAATCTGCTTCAAGTCCGCATACTCAAACTCTGACAACTCCTCAAGCTGTACCCTTTTGTAGTTACTGATACCCTTAATCTTTTCAGGATCATCCAATCCGGAGAAATCTATCTTGGCTCCGTTATACAGACACTTGATTACATTCTGGTTAAACTTGAAGTATTGTGTGATTCCTAACAATGATGCCGCTACCTTGTAATCTTCATAGATGGTCTTGCTGATGGATGCTCCGACCTTTCTCATCACAAGCGTATTCTCCCCGTCCTGCAATGTCTGTATAAGCACAGCCTGTGCTACACTGAAAGACTTACCCGATGAAGAACCGCCATACAGGATGATGAATCGAATAGTGGCATCATTCAGGTATTTCAGCAGGTAAAATGCATTCGGATTGAGTTTCTTGTGATTTATGAGCATAAATGTTCTATTTTTTAGAATTATGAGAGTATTTTTTGTATAACCTCCGTATTTTTTCTAATACTATCGTTCTATTTTTTAGAATTCACTCCTCTTCTTGGTCAAAACCTATACGAATTTCATTGATATTTCCACCTTGATTACCTCCGATGGAAATCTGTTGTGGCGCGTTCCATCCGTTCATGCTGGCCAGAAGCTTCGCCGCTTCCACCTTACCGTTGAACTCATAGCTTACCTTACCCTTGTCATTGCTTATCTTCTTCATGGCATTTCTCACACGCTTCGGCATCTGGCTTGGGGATTTAAGTTTTATCTTTCCTGTTACAGGATCTACAAGATACAAATCGTTCAGGTCCATCATGACAATATCCATGAGAACCTTTTCCACCTTATCACGGCTAATTTTCGATGCTTCTGCACGTTGGGCCCTCAATTCGTCTATCCTTGCTGAAACCTTGTTACTTGCAAGCATCCGGCTTGCATTGCTCCATATCGTCTCAGGCTGCATCTTTGATGCGTCATAGGCCATCCTGTATGCTTCACTTGCATTACCGTCACAGTCAAGGTAATAATTGCAGAACTTTTCCTGTTTTTCGGTCAATTTCCTGTTGTTCATAGGCTAATGGTTATTAATGCCGACGATGCAGATTACCTGTTTCCGGTCTTTCAGCAAATCGTAGGCTGCTGTTAATGTACTTCCTGTCGTGCAGATGTCATCAAAGAGTATTACTCTCTGTTCCTTAATTGGCCGGAGAAGATAAAACTCAGGATTGATACGTGTCCTGTTGAGGCACTGCATTGCAGATTCATAGAATTTTATTTTCACCCCCTGGGCAATTTTTTGGCAAATGTCAGTGGCGAAATGGTACTCTGTGATGTGCCTGCGCTTCGGTGTGGTAATTATGCACCATTCATCGTCCGGCCGTATCAATGAAAGTATCAGTTCCGTAGCGGCTTCCGAAATGACTTCTGCACACTCACCCGAACTCTTGATTTCCTCAAATTGAATTCCATCCTTTGTCCTTGCAAACAGGGATATGTAATAAAACCCGCCCTTACGGTGGATTCTTACTTTAGGCTGCATGTTGCATAACCTTTCGTATTTCCTCCAGCCGCGGGCGGGTTTGTCCCAGTCATCAATCCTTATCTTTCTACCTTTCCTCACAGCCAAAAACCTTTGCTATCCCTTTACTGACTGAGGTGTAATTCAAAGGTACTGAAAAAATACCTTCATCGACAGATTGTACAGGATTGTCGAATTCTCTCTTTTCGGAAACACACTGAATATCAACGCCATTGTATTTCCTTACTTCTTCCGCAAATTGAAGTATGGTACATGATTCCGGATTGACAATGTTTACCAGCTTCTTGTCAGAACCTATCGCATATATCAACCCGTCCACCACATCATCTATGTAGGTGAAGCACCTGGTGTTCATTCCCCCATTATACAGACTGACCTTTTCCGAATTCATGAGAGCATAGAGAAGAGTCCCTTTCCGCTGGTCAGGTCCGTACACGTTATGAAGGCGAACACCTGTAGCTTTCTTGCAATATAATGAAGCATACACTTCGTCAAAGTGCTTGCTGACACCGTACATACTTGTCGTGTTGCATGGATTTGCCGTGGAAGAGCTGGCATACACCAGTTTCACCCCGAACCGGTTACATCCGTCAGCTATCGCTACGAATGAATCAATGTTGTCACGAAGTATTTTTTCATGATCCGAATTGAAAACACTGGTCTGTGCGGCAAGATGTATAACAGCATCGATTCCACCCCCGGCCAGAAGGCACGGAACGCCGGCAGCTTCAGTTCCACACACACGGTCGATACCGACCACTTCAACACCACGACTTCTCAGATTCTTGCAGAGGGCTTTACCTATAAAGCCTTCACTGCCGGTTACGACAATTTTCATCATCACAGCTTGTTTAGAATTTTACATAAAACATTCAGTATGTTACCCAGTAACATCACTATTATTATCAGAAGTGCTGTATCCTGCTCAACCATCCCGATGGAATAGCAGAACAGGACAGCCACAATCATAAATATTACTCCTTTGGCCTGATAATGTTCCATCAGGACTTGATATTAAGTTCATACTCATATCTGCTTACTGTCTTGTATCCGGTAACAAGTACCCGTTCACCGGAATACAGGTCGGATATGGTATTCTCAATCACATCAAGAGATACACGCTCGTCAAACTTCAGGAACACCCTTCCTGGAACTCCACCAGCGACGAATGAGACAAAATAATATGTTCCACGCTCCCAGTAGAACACATATAGGATGAGAAATGAAACTACCACAGAGGAAAGATAGACCCAACTGGACGGTACATCAAAATCTCCTAAGATTATCAATGATGATAATACCATTGATACAATTGCCCACTCTAACAGATTGATGAGCAGGCCAACAACTTGTTTTTTCTTTGCTTTCATAAATTAATTTTTGCAGGTTAATAATTCAAAATCATACATTTACTGCAGTGCTTCGCATATTTTCTCTATGCATTCAGCATTTTCTTCGTTTAACCATTCCTTGGCCACATTCCACGCAATACTTTTACTCGCTTTGAAATTATCAATTCGAATACTATGGTGAGACAATTTTCCTTCTGTCGGTTTCAATCCGGAATCATGCAATTCACATAAACCGTCTTTGTAGAATGTACACCAGTCTCCTTCTTGTTTGGCCTGTATCATCGGTACGGGCATATCAACTACCCCCATAAGGATTCCTACATACCATTCCGTTGCTGCAAGCCTGTCTTTATATCCGGCTTCGATAAGCCTTAAAACATCTTGCGGAGTACCCAAACAAGGCGTATGACATTGCTGCTTACATAACTTGCATTTACACTGTATCGGTTTGCGGCCGGTTTTTCTGATTATTCTTTGTAACTGAGTTTCTTTAATAAGTAAGCTCATTTTGTTTCCTCCATCTTAAAATCCCAAAAACTTAGTTTCCCTTTCACATTCATAATCGGCTTATCAAATAGTACCGCATCTTTCAGCACCCAGTTCCAACAACCTTTCTCTGCCCAGACTGAAGGATGGTTCTGTACGCAATCGGATATAACTACGCTGCCGATGATGGCACCATTCGGAAGATACTCATTATCTCCGTAAAGTTTATTCTTGTGAGGAAATACTCTCTCTAACTGCGTTTCTGTTAGTGCGCTCCATCCCTCCTTGACTGTAGTCTTTGAAGCATGAATCAACACCCTTTGTCCGATGTACTTCTGAGGACACTTCCAAGTCCTGTTTTCGATGTCTTTGATACCGTGAGCGATTAGGCTTGCCCACGGCTGTTTGATGGATATTGCTTTCATTTCTTATCCTCTAATAATTCTGGGTTATCGAATAAGTTTCCAATTACCTCACACTTACTATTGAGCAACATAGGGGTAGTCTTGGTCGAACTTCCTTTGTGATAACCTACGATGAATGCTCCACACTCAAACTTTACAACCATAGGCTGTTTATTCCCATGGTATCCTTGCTGAAGAACTATATCACCCTCATAAATATCTGTTCCATTTTTATCATACAATCCGGTAAATTGACAGATGGTATCTTCTTCTACGGACAAATCTTTGACTACATAGGCACTATTATCAGTATTAAATGACAGAACATTATCAAAAATAACTTTGTCTGTATAGACATAATCAAGAATGCTGAATTTAGATTCACCTAAATAACCATAAAGCCATTTTCTAGTCTTTTTCGATTTACCTCTGAATTTTATTTTTCTGTTCATATTCAGTCCTCCAATAAATCAAGTATTTGATAAAGAGCAGATTCAAGTGTAGCAACCCTATCCTCCATGTCGACCTTATAGTCTTCGATTTCTCCATCCTCATAGAGTGTATTACATCCCTCATCTTTTGAAGAGGAATATTCGATAGATTTATGACATATTGAAGATATATTGTTTAATACTTCGTTTACAGATTCTCCACCTACAGTCACTTCAACTGTAGTAGAAATTTTTGTCTCAACCTTCTTCATAATTATCACTTTCTGTAATACTCAACAATTGTTTTATTCAATGCTTCGATGATAGCAAATGTCAGTGTAACAGGCATCTCACTTGTAACCATCTTCTTTATGTACACTTGACCGTCCCTGTATTCAAGAACAGTATCAAGCTCAATTATTACACTATCTTCTTCCATAACTATTCATTTTGGTAATCATTCAATTTCTCCGAACGATTGGTTTCAATATGGTTTGCAATCTCATCCATGGCTTCATTCCATGGAATCTCACCTAAATATTTTAAGCAGGCATCCCAACCTTCCATGAACGAAAGCTCTCTCAAAAGTTTAGTGCTGGGCATTTTACTCCCTGATGCAAATATTTTTGCAAATTCTTCTTTTTTACTCATATTCAGTCCTCCAAATCATCGAAATACTGTCCATTTTCTTCTATGAAGTTATCCAGCGCTTCATCGCAATAACAGCCATCACAAGTCCCGTATGCTGGCTTTTCGATTTCTCCATTCGTCCACGGGCAAAACGGGCACAAATCTTCTACTATGGACTTTTTCAACTCTTCTCTATTCATAGCTCAGTCCTCCAAAAAAGGTATCAAATCATCGAAGTATGCCCATTTATCAACCTTATCAAACTGTTCATACAAAATGGTGTTATCTCTCTTGTGGTAATATCCGCATCCATAGGAACCATCTTTAAGGATATACAGGCAGAACTTTCGTTCATGCGGTGTTTCTTTTGCATCGTGCCATGAAGCGTTTACTCTCCAATTTGCACCTTCAATGAAAGCCGGAATAGTGAGTTTATCAATACATTGCCTTACCTGTAAATCAGTCTCCTTTTTCCATTCATTGTCGCAATACCCTTCGGCTGCTTTTCTGACTTCAGCGTATTTCATAATCATTCCTCCTTATCAAGTTCTGAAATCGGTATATACTTAATTATTTTTCCTTGTGGCACAAGCAAATCATACAATGTGAATAACCTGTTACCTGCAACGGAACTTACCAATAAAATCATGTATCCACATGAAGAATAGCCACCTTCCAACTTGCATAAACAAAAAGTTCCTACAGGCGGTATTCCGTCCTTTTCTATTGTTCGCCATGTTATTTCCATGCTCAATCCTCCGTTGGTGTTAAATCTTTCATATAGGCCCATGTCATCACCGTATTCCATAATGCGTACGCACCGTAGTAACACAAATCATATTCACCATATATTGTGTTCACTAAAAGAAGTTTTCCCGGCTGAGGTTTTTCAGTGGAATTATGCCAGGCTGCATTTACTCTCCATTTAGCACCTTCCATGAAATCGACCATACATACTTGCTCTTTGCCTGCTCTCCATAGTGGACGACAAGCTTCTTTGGCATATTCTTCTGCCGCCTTTTTAATGTCTTCTTTCTTCATAGTTCTATTTCATATTGCTTGTTATCAATCTTAGGCATTCGGTCAAGTAAAGAGGATGGTACTTCGACACCATATCTGTTTTCGATTTTTATAGGAATCCAGTTGTAATAGACACCACTTTCTTCATGATATACAGGGATTCCATAATCAGCAAGAATACTACCATCAATGCCTTTGAATTTATCTTTCCATTTTTTGATAAAATCTTTTGAAACCTTTAGCCGTTTGTTTGGCTTGAAATAAGTATGTCCTCTTACCGTGTATGGGACTACATTTTGAGGACTTAACAAATCTGCAAACCTCCATGTATCTTCTGCCCACACACAAGTAATACCGAAATACCAATAGTAGCCAAAGTTTATAGGCTTAACTCCAGTAAATTCTTCAACCATTTTAAATACCTCTTTCTTCTCTGATTCTGCCTGCTCGTAGAAGTCTTGACATATTTTTTCAAGCTGTGTTCCTGGTTTTGCTGTTAGTTTCATTATATCTCCTTTCCACCTATCCCAGCAGCCACCACATGACTGCCAGGAACAGGTAATACAATTTCGTTTTACTCATTTCCATTCATTTTCTTATCCATCCATTCAACAGCATCCTGTATGGATGAAACTTTCTTAAACTCACGTGTAACACAGTACGTCATATATTCACAGATAATTTCTTCATCATCATTAAAGTAGATGTTGTATGCCCCAGTGCTATTTGCTCCAGTACAAGGTATCTCAAGCTCCAAAGCCTTCAATGCTTTTTCAGCATCACAAGTGAAGTAAGCATATATATCATGCGAAACCTCCTTGCATCCGGTCAATTTTACAATGTTTGCCATATCACTTTTTTGTTTTTAAATGTTTTCTGTATTTCACTGGTATAAATCGTTTGAGTTCCGGAAGCGAAGCAGAAACAATGTGTATCCATGCGTTCCACCTTTGTCCGTCATGGTCTCTTGACGGTATCGAGCAGATTTGTCCGTAACAAGTTCCGTTCTTTCCTTCAGCCTTGCATTTCACACAGCACCCTTCACATTCGGATGAAAGATGGCAAAGGATGCAAGCCTGTTCTTTACTAATTCCATAATCCAGATTTAAGGACAATTGAGTTTCTTTCATTGATTATTTCTCCTTCTTTCAACTAATAATTCCAACCGTTTCTCACACTCAGCACACTCGATTTTCTTGCGCTCAAACTTCTCCCGGAACTTAACAAGCTCCTCATCCGTGCTCTCATCAAAGAACATGTTGTTCTGGCGGTTGTACCCGATGTATTCATTCATCCTGCGTTCTGCTTTTGTTATCTGGGCTTTTGCAGAAATCAGCTTAGACAGGCAAGAACTCACTTCAAGCGACTCTCCTGAACGCTTGTCGTAGTAGTAAAAAGAAGTGTACACATCATTCCTAGGATACTGGCATTGCAGTCTGGACACCCTCCATCTGATTACCCACATTCTTCTTTCGTACACCTCACGCGGAAGGTCGTATGTATATAGGATGACAGATTGATGGCCGTGACCGTAGCAGATGCTGATTTGCACCCAATTCTCGATTTTCAGCTCCTTTTCAGCTTTGGCCAAATCCTTTTCGAACTGATAAAAATCGCTTACGTTTTCCTGCTTTCCCATATCATTCAAATTTTAGTTCAAGTTGGCTACTCGGTTCTTTATAACCCGGATTGGCCAACATAAAAGCCCTCCGTAAAGCTTCCGCAATCTTCTCACGAACAGCCTTAGATACATGGTTCTTGTCCGATTCGCTGTTGATAAGCAAGCATCTTTCAAGGCTCCCGTTTATAGGTCTCTCGTCGAGAAACAAACTGTATTCTGTAAATATCCGGTTCTGACGTTTCCCATCATCCATTTCTTCATCAGTCTGGTACCGCTCAAATGCAGTGTCTTGAATTGTTCTAAGACACCTTTGTCCACGATCACTCCTGCATCCAAGAATTTCGTTTTCAAACATGACCGACAAAGCACGTTTCTTTCGAACATTTCCAATTCTAGCCCATCCATAATAAACTTTCAGCTTTCCCATATCACGCAACCTTTCTTTTTCTTATAATCTCCTTACAGATAGCTTCACAAAGCACACGGGCCATATTCACCTCCACGGCGTTGCCGATGAACTTCTTCTGGTCTGACTGTGGCCCAATCAGTACATAGTCTTCCGGGAATCCCATTATCTTTTTCAGTTCTGCTATCCGTAGCATACGCATCTTGATGTCGATGATACCATACAAAGCCATAAACTCCTTAATCTTGATTGTCATCGGACTGTCATCAGATGTAACTTGTATGCCGATACCTCCTTCAACCTCTACCAGATAAGGCGGCATCTTGTCCATCCGTGCTATCAGTGTAAAACAAGGATTGTTCACAGAACCTCCGGCACTGGCAAACTGAGGATTCATAAGGTAATGCCATTTGCGGTTGGCTGTAATGGTCTGAGAAGGTTGCTCAATGCTGCTTCCAATATTCGAGAAAGCTGTGTTCATTATCCACGGTTTGCAGCTTACCATATTGAACTTCGGCACCGTGGTTACTGTACCAACTGGCAGCTCAATAGATGTCGGTTTTCCGGTACCGTATTGGTTGTCTATGAAAACAGAATTTACCAATGCAAGCCTGTCTTTAGTCAACAAAGTGGGGCATGGCAGATTAATGTTCTTTCCTGTATCCTTAAAATTGTATGAACACAAAAAACTCGTATTTACCAATGCTAACCTGTCTTTTGTCGTAACCGTTGGTGCAGGTTGTTCTACAGAGTGATTGTGACCATTCCCATAATAAGCAGACACGAAAGAACTATGAACAAAGTTTACCTTTGCCAATGCAAGCCGTCCTTGTGTTGCCACAACCGGGCATGGTTCGTCAACGCTTGGTGCCTGGTATTTCCCCGTACGACTCATAGAGTTATACTTTACAATAAAAGCCTCCTTACCTCCAGCCACGAACTTAATCAGTCCGGCATAGATGCGTTCGAGAGTTTTCTCGGCCAGCGGCTTCTTCCGGCAAAAGATACTTTCTCCTTCATCTGAGAAGTCCAGCACATCCTTGACCGGCTTCCACTTTTCCAATCGTCCAAACATATCGTTTTTCCCATACTTACAGTGAGTAGGTTCTGGAAATACAATCGGAAGTCCACGCTTGGCGAAGATACCGAAGAACCGCTTGCGAGTGGTGTATGCCCCATAATCGGCAGCGTTAAGAATGCGCCAGTCAAAATCATAACCATACCGCTTCACATTCCGTTTCCACTTCTCATAGCATCGTCCTTTATCCTTGCTGATAGGATGTCCATGTTCATCCATATCTCCCCAGCTCATAAACTCCTCTACGTTCTCTATCTGTATATAGTCAGGGTTAATGGCTTCGATGTAGCGGAACAGATGCTCAGCCAGTGTCCGGCTGTCTGCATCGCGAGGTTGTCCGCCTTTTGCCTTGCTGAAATTCGTACATTCAAGGCTGGCCCACAGCACAACCAGTGCATCCGGATAAATCTTCTTCATTCGTTCTACATGGGCCACCAAAGGAGACAGTTCCAAAGTCCTGATGTCCTCCGTGAAGTGGAGCGCATCCGGGTGATTTGCCGCATGGCTGGCGATGGCGTTTGCATCGTGGTTTACACAAGCGACAACTTTCGCACATTGTTCATCTTCGTAGCGTGCGTTTTCTACTCCGGTACTGGTTCCCCCAGCACCGCAGAAAAGGTCAATATAGAGTAATTTTATCATATCAGTTCCATCTTTGAGGTCGGTTGTTGATTCTCTCCAAGTAAGCGGCTATCTTCTTTTCCGCATCCTCACCGTTGCGGACGAAAATCCTTGTGTGGGTCTTGTCCCCTGGGACAGCCACATACTTTCCATGCTTCTCCATCTCCCGCTGGTGAGCAACTTTAAGTTCTGTTCCTTTTGGATTTTTTTCAAGGTCAACTTTCTTTGAACCCTCTTCAACACAGCCATTAAGATTCTCTTGGCCATAAACATCTTTTTCCATAATTCTAATTTTTTCGGTTTGACTTTTAGTAATATATGCCACGACAAAGCGTGGCATATTCTTACATGAGACCATCAAACAGTCCCTTTTCCCTGGGATTCAAAGATTCATATTCATCTCTGAAAAATTCATCTTTTGTCCGTCCCATCTTCTTTCCTCTTCTGGTATGTACATCGAATGTATATGAAGGAATTGGTATCGGATTTTGCCTTACATCTTCCAACCATTCATCAGCATCTATCAGAAGTTTGTCGTAAATGAAGTTCTGCAGGTGGTCAGCGTCCCTGCACTTACGACACTCGCACAGAAGTATTACTGCCTTGCTGACAAATATTCTACCCTTTGGCTCCTTGCTTCCCTTGTTAACCAGTTCATGACCTTGCCACAAGGCTTCAATCTCTTTCGTTATCACACCGTAACAATCCTCAGCACTTATGGTAAAAAGTCTCTTCCATACATAGTCCCTATATCCACTGGTCCACAACTCAAGAGCAAAATATCCGGCAACCGCCGCATCAGCTCTCCTTATCGCCTTCTGCATGGCTGAAGAAACCTCAAAAAAATCATATCCTCTAACGGTTCTTATAAGCATATATCATTGACTTTTAGTTTATTACATCAGTAAAATTAAATCAGAATGACAAGTTTTGCAAACAGAAACTTCGCCATTTTTACGCCATTTATCAATACTTGAACTTACACGTTATATTGTACTGAACAAGCTGCTTGGTCTTGTCTTTACCGTTATTGGTAGTTCCCTTGAGATTGATGCTGTCGCCGAAATGTTTCTTTATAAGCATTATCGACCTCTGTTCCTCAGCCTGATTCCTGAAGGCTGCCAGTCCTCCGGAGTTGACGAATGTGGATTTCTGCTCGAAGTTGTATCTTAGGTCAGTAAGTATTCTTCTTTCCTTGTACTTCATGTAACAGGAAATCCAAAAATCCTCCTTAAGCCTGAGCTCTTCATTCCACCATGTGTTCTTGTTGTAAAACACGCCATAAGAACATCCGGTTATCATCTTTGACAACGATAGAAATGCAGTTTCATCGTACATGACCGGAGATATTCGTGCAGTAAATCCGAACAGATGCACATCCAGCATCTGAGCAATCTCGGCAAGATTGAATATTATACGCGTTATCTCGTTCTTATCCTTAATCCTCGACGGTTCTCCTTTTTCTACACATATAGATTTGCAGGCGTGGACATCATCGTCAAGCATGAACAGGTTTCCGAAATGCTTAGCCATCCAGTTACGTTTGGGGATGAGTCCTACAACATCGTCCGGATGAGTGACTATCTCACAATCTGGATTGAACTGTCTGTATAGGTCCGCCTGGCTCTCTGCCACACAGATTATCGGGTCGTTCACCAGCTTTTTAGCGAACACCCTGTCATGTCGCTTATGACTTGGTATTACGATTCTCAATTGCATGGCGTACATCCTTAATATCAACTACATTGCTTTTGCTCACTTTGCCGGTCTTGTAACTCTGCATGTGCTGCATGTCAAGTGCTTCACGTAACCAGTTGCTATCCACTTCACTAGCCGACATAATGATGAATAGCTCATATTTTTCATCATACTTGGGTATAAGTGGATAAACAGCAGTTTCATCCGTTATGGCTTCGAAACGCTCCTTGAATTCGTCCTTTTCAGGTTCCGGAGCAAACTCAATACCCCAGTCCTGAAGTTCAGACTTATCCCAGTCGTTCATCATCACGTCCATATCATTCTCACCGAATGACACGTTATCCTTTGTCGCATATTCACGCAGCTTCTTTACAGGAGTCTCAGGATTTAGAACCTTGCAAGGAAGTTCCTTGTACCCAAGTTCCTTGCAGGCCCTAAGTCTTAAATTACCGCACACTACAATGTATCTTTCTCCTACAGGATAGACAATTAGTTCACGAAGATTAAGCATCTCAGGACTGTCCTCTATGCTTTTCTTCATTGCATCATAACGGTAATCCCTGAAGAACCGGGGATTTTTCGGAAGGCCATCAAGCTGGCCCTTGTTGAAATCCAGCAAACTGATCTGGATTGTTTTGAAATCAAATTCTGTTGTCATATACCAACTATTTAAATCAACAACACTAATAATCAACATCACACAATAGCCGGAACATCACTTAGTCAACGCGGTATGAATTAAACTCAACCTTATCCTTCAATAGTTGTTCGATGTCATTGCATCCTATCTTCTCAAGATAGGTAAGCGTAGCTATTATGACATCTGCGGCTTCTTCCTCACGTTCACTCCAGGATGGTATATGATTGCTTCGCTCCTTACCAGCTTCAGCAAGTTCCCTCCATTCTGACGATATGGCCAGCACTACGGCTTTAGGAGAAGTAGTTTCTGTCATTTTTTTTCGCTTCAACGCTATATCAAAACATCTTTTTGCAAGTCTGTTTAACGTAATCATAATTATCTAAGTTATTGTTATCGGACTATATATCAATTAAGCAAATGATTCAGGGCGAATGAATTTTCTCCATAATGGTTGTTAAGGTTAAACAAAAGAGGAGTCTAAATGACTCCTCCGTATTCTAATTTACTGCTCACTTTCAAGTTCCTTAAGTCTCTCATTCATCTTCTCTTCCTTCTTGGAGTATGCACTTTTGAGTTTTGAAGTCATCTCATTGTACTTTTCAGGATATTGCTCGCTGAAAAGCATATTCTGCAATTCCTTCAACTGACTGTCATACATTACAGAAGCTTCAGATAATTTTGTACGAATAAATTCTCTGTACCATCTGTTTCTATCCTTAGCATTATCTGTAACATATTTCACCATATCCATCTGACCTGTTTTCAGTCCTATTGAATTAAGGAACTGATACCCACAATTCTTCAACACCAACACATCCAAAATTGTCTGCTCGTTCAATGTCATTCCATCGGATTTGCTTGTATAGTCAGTCATATCATCTGCCCATTTACGCATAGTTTCAGTTGACTTCTCAACCATGAGTTCCTTATTGCGCTTAATCTTCTGTCTGATATTCTCTGCCTCAATCTGCTTTGATACAGTACAAGCACCTTTAACAGATGAAGATTTCTTGAGATAATAAAAAGAAACCTTGAATTCAGGTCTTCTATAATTAAGTACCTCAATACATCTATACAACTCATTATTTTCGAGCTTCTCTGCAATCCTTTCATCACCCTCATTATACCAGCATTGATGGTCGAATACGTTATCATACACTACCTCAAAGCCCATATCATTGTACATCCTGACTGCATCTTCCTTTCTCTTCTTCTCATTTTCATTATCCCATGATTTTGGAGATTCAATTAGAATGACTGATTTTCCGAATGTCAGCGGCTCTCCCTTTTTAACAAGATTGTCAGCCTCCTTCATGACACGGTATTTGACATATTCCTGCTGCTTCTTCTCGAAACATTCACGATTAATGCACTTCTGTTCCTTTCCTTTCATTTCATAGAAAAGGCACCCATGATTTGCCGTATTATTGATACATCCGGAACATGATGGAATCGAATCACTGAAATTATCCTCAGAAAAGAACTGTGCCTTATCAATAACACAGAACAAGTCATCAATATATTCCTTTATATCAGATATGCTTGCAGCACTCTCACCATTCACGTTCTCATTATAGAATTCTTTCTGCGCATCTATATCGAGTTTAGCCAGCAACATTGCTCCTGATATTGGGATAAGTTCCTGTCTTAACATATCTATAAGCTCAGGAATAAGCCCTTTCAGCTTAACTCTGTCCTGAATGAATCTGATTGACTTACCGAATCGGACAGCAATGTCCTCAACAGCATTTCCATTTTCAAGAAGAAGGGAAAATGCTATCGCTTCCTCAACAGGATCTACATCCTGGCGCTGCAAATTCTCTGTTATCATAGCATCGAAAGCCTGTTCGTCAGTCATTTCCCTTACTATGCACGGTATTTCATTGTACTTGTCAGATTTTTTAGCCAGCATATTCCATGCTCGGAAACGTCTTTCACCGCATACAATCTCGTACCTCGGTTCTACAGATACAACCTCTCCGGTTTCTTCATCAATATGTGTTTCTTCATCGCTGATTTTCCTGACTGTGATAGGCTGTAACAAGCCCTGTTCTTCAATATTCTGAGCGAGTTCCTCAATCTTCGCTTCATCAAAAGTTTTACGAGGATTCATCGGTGAAGTATGTATGTACATCACCGGTATTTTTTCGATTTGTGCCATAATTTTAATATTTATTGGTTTGACTTTTAGTTTATTACATCAGTAAAATTAGTTCAGAATGACAAGTTTTGCAAACAGAAACTTCGCCATTTTATAGCCTTTTAATCACTGAAATAAATTCACGTTCAACAGTCTTTTCAAACGCATTCATCTTATCCATGCTAACACGTACAATACAATGTCCGTTAACTGTAAGATGGACATTGTACCATTCAAAATGACTACATATCTCATCTTTTTTCCTAAGCCCTTTTTTGTTGAATTTTATTTCATACACCCTTATGTTTGCAGTCATACTCTTCAAGCTGTTTTTTCAGTCTTTCAAGTTTCTTCTCTTTCATGAAGGAAAGTATATCATCAGATCTACGGAGCGCTTCCTGTGCACTCTTGTCTCCATGTGATGCCAGAACCTTCAATTGTTTGCGGTAATCATCATAATACAACCCAGATTCCTCCTGAACTCTTACCTTATGCTCATTGTACGATATTACGTCAGCCTTAGCGCATCTCTCACGATTGTATTGATTCAGCCATCCCATGATAACAGAGCCATCCAGACGATTATATATCTCTCCGTATCTACCCTTCATAGCATTTCGGAAAGCCAACTTCAAATCATCAATCTTGAAATACGGATATTCCTCGATAATTAAATCAGTTGTAATGGCTACCTGTGAATCATTCATTGTATTTGACGCATTGAAGAAATCCACAACCTCCGACAGCAATATCACAACAATTGCACGTGCATGATTTTCTCCGAATTCCATGGCAACTTTTACAAGTGCCGGCACTGATGATGCAAAAACATCATCGATACTCTTAGGTTTCAGAATCTGTAAGTATTGCTTCGGCGAGGCCTTTAAGACGGCTAACTGATTCCTTTCTGCCTCCTGCCGTATTGTTATTTCGTTTTTCGTCATAATTACCCTCCAATATCTTAGTGAAGTTTCCAGCCTTGAAAATCCAGTCAAAATCGCACTTCCAGTTTCTGTCGTTACACCCTAAAAGAAATGGACTGGCAGCCACCTTCTTCAATACGGTGAATACAGTTTCCTTGTCGTACTGGGCTATTCTTGCCTTGACAGCCTTGCGCCTTGCTTCGGTCATGTTCACGACTATTGACAATTTACCGTTGAAAGTAGTATTGAAGTATTCCTGCAATCTGACAAAATCAACATGCTCTATTTGCGGATGAGGATTCAAAGAAAGCTCGTCTTTCTTTGAATCTCCTGAAGGAGATATTTCTTTATTATTTTTTTTACTTTTCTTTTCTTTCCTTTCCTTTACTTTACTTTGTGCACTTTTTGAGGAAGAAATCATCATTTCTTCGGAAGAAAAAGCTATATCTTCGGAAGAAATGATGTTATATTCGTGAATTTCATTATTTCTTCTACATAAATCGCATATCTTCTGGTACCTTTCTTGTATTCCTTTTGACGTCAATATTTTTTCAGAATCATACAATTCCTTAGAAAATAACCCGATTACCAAGCAGCATTTAATGACCTCACGTATATACGCCTCTTCAAAGCCCGTTTGTTCCGATACAAAGAAAGGCAACTCTTCATCCCACCTCATGTAATACCCTTGTTTGTAGATATTACATAGCAGGAGAGCATATACTGTAACAGCCTTACCACCCTGGTATTTGATTAGTTTTCTAATTCTCAAATCTTGAAAAAAATCAATATCAAAAGGGAAATAATCAAGACCAATCTTCTTATTTCTTCCCATATTAATGTTTTTGATACGTTACAAAGCTAAGTTACATTCAGAACTCAATCGGAGTTACCTCATATTCGATACGTGGTTCCTTCTTGTCGATGAACTTCTGAATGTCTATTTGAACACAATATCTGTCATTATCAATCGTCTTGGTCTGCTGCAGGCAATCAAGAAGAATCTTAAGAGAATTGTCCAGATCCGGTCGGTTACTTGAATAATATATCTTTGCTTTCAGCTTGAAATATCCCTTTACCATCCTACCACGTTCCGGACACTGGATATAGAAATTCTTTTCATATTCAGTAAGAACCTTCTGTTTGGCCAGCTTTGCATGACCACCGACATTTACTATCTTATAACAGTTACTCTTACTTGGTATCTGTCCTCTTATCACATACATAAGCTATAGTATTACATTGGTTAATTGTTTTCCGTTTGTTTTTATCATCCATTTACCTTTTTCCGGCTGCTCAATCCTCAAATCCTCTACCTTACCGAATGTTTTAATGTTTCCACACAGGTCAACCACCCAACCTTCCTTCCCTGGGTATGGCCGGATAACACGACCTATCATCTGATAGTATAAAGCAAGTGACATCGTAGGCCGGCAAAGAACGATTGTATCCAACTCTGGGTAGTCAAATCCAGTAGTGAGGACACCGCAATTAGCGACAACCCTTATCTTTCCGGACTTGAAGTCTGACAAGATCCGTTCACGTTCTTTCTTAGGAGTCGTTCCACTGACCACTGCACTGTCTGGTATCTCATGGGTTAGCATTTCAGCCTCCTTTACAAACCTCGTGAACACCAGTATTCCACGTCTCGGTATTCCACTCTTAGGAGCCAGCAGCCTTCTTACCATGCTAATCAGATAGCCATACAGGTCAACACGTTCAAATTCCTTTGAAAGACTCGCTTCATCGAAGTCAGCACCGGTTGAATTTCTTCTGACATTCACAAGTTCTATTTTTGTCAGGTCGTAATATTTCAGTTTGGTAAGAAACCCTCTTGCAAGTAGTTCACTGACCTGACAATAATAGATTACGTCACTGAAAACTCTCGGCCTTGTACGCGTAAGGAACTTTAGCATCGAACCGTTCATCGTGCTGCACAATCTGTAAGGAGTAGCAGTAAGTCCGATAATACGTCTCTCAGCAGCTGCGAAGAAATCAGCATACATTCCTTCTGTCGGGTTAACCAAATGGCATTCATCAATAAGAATATACCTGAAATGCTTGAAATCTTCCATGTGATTATATACGCTACCGATGGTGGCGAAGGTAATTCTGTTTATATCCTTTCTCTTGACAGAGGCAGAATAGCATCCGGCATCAAAGATTCCGTATGTCTGCAACTTTGCGAAGTTCTGTTCCAGGATTTCCTTGTTAGGCTGGAAAACCAGCAACGGTTCATTCAGCCTTGCCGCTATGTCGGCTATGATGAGGCTTTTACCTGCACCGGTAGGCAACACCATCAGGTAATTCTTTCCATTCTTCAGCTTGTAATGTGCAATTGCCGCGTTACTTGCATTCTGCTGGTAATCTCTTAATTGAAACTTCATAATCTGATTATTCCTTTATGAACTTTTTCATGGCAGGAAGCACATAGAGTAACAAGGCAATCAAGGTGCTCAAGTTCCTTTCCTACAATTGAAACGCCATTTATCTTATATGTCTTGTGATGCACTTCCAAAGGATAGCGTGCGCCGCAAATCCTGCATTTATGCCCGTCCCTTAACCTCACATCTCTTGCAACCTTTTCCCAATATGGGTTATTAAGGGAATGTGCATAATTGGACTTGCGGCCACGCTTATGCTGCAATCTACTCATCTCCTACAGCTTGATTGAAATCATCTTCACCCATCACTTCACCTTCATCGTCCGGAATCATGTCATGCTCCTTGTCAAACTCTTCATCAGAAGGTCTCTCAGGTGCTGGAAAATCAAGACCGAACAGCTCCATCATTGCCACACGGTTCTTGTCTTCCTGTGCCCACAATGATGATTTGTCGTAGGATGGAATCTTTTCAGATTTGGCCAGCACGACCTTTCCGTTAAGAATTGAGTAATACAGGAAATATCCATTTAATGCTATGCGGAAAGTCTTTGTAGCCGGAAGTTGCTTTTCCTCTGTTCCTTCCTGTACTTTTGCAGCGAAATCCTTAATCTGCTTGCTCAATGAATTCAACCTTTCCTCAGCATCCGTCTTGATACGTTTTGCCTCTTCCTTAGCGTTCAGCAAAGCATTCTCAGCTTCAGGAAGCTCCTGCTCTACAAGCTTGCAGTATTTCCCACGAAGGTCCGATTTCTCCACATCATCCATGTAACGCAGCGCCATCTCGTTCTCAGGGAACAAAGCATTGAAGTGTTCATTCACTGCCTTAAGGATGTCTTTCTCACTCTCAGCGTTCTCAAAATGCAGTTCCAATGGAAACTGTTCCCGAACTGCTTCCGGAAGAACAAATTTCAGTTCTTCCGGTTCGTAATCTTTAATTATTGCCATATTTAATATTTGGTTTCGTACTCGGCGGCAAACGCCGAATAATATTGGTCTGTAGGTAACGGTAGCTGTATTCCGTATTCAGTCATTATATCAGTCTTGACGGCATCCAGGAAATGTGACATCTCCATTGTGCTAAGTCCCTTTGTGCCCCTTGCAAGTTCCGTCCTCTCACCTTTCGGGGTGATAACCATCTTCGTAAGGAATTTCTTACAATACAGGTCATGTATCGTTTCCACCCCTTCCTTTGTACTCCAGTACGCTTCACCGGTGAACTCACGTAAGGCACCACCCACGCACCTGAACCACATCCACATGAGCGCGTTCTGGTCAAGCGTCCTGGGCTTAGTCTTTCTCTTGATGGTAAGAGTATATTCACCATTACGGAGAAGGCTTAGCATGAAGTTGAAATCCTTGTCCATGGTAGCCTTCCCGTCTTTCTTAATAATTGTAGCCTCCATAACAATCAGAACGGTAAATCATCACTTGGAGTCCCTGATGGTAATGGAGCTTCAGAAACATTATTCTGTGAATCACTCTTAGATGTTGTGGAAAGAATCTCCATGTTATCTGCGAATATCTCTGTGATATATCTCTTCACCTTACTGTTATCTTCATAACTTCTGGATCTGATTTTACCTTCGATAAAAACCTTGTCTCCCTTGTGAAGATATTTACCTGCAACCTCAGCAAGCCCCTTCCATAGTACAATGTTGTGCCACTCTGTCCTGTCCGGTACCTGAGTACCATTCTGCAACGTGTATCCCTTTTCCGTCGTTGCCAGTGTGAACTGGCAGACTTTTGTTCCGGAATCAAGCGTTCTTACATCAGGGTCCTTTCCAAGATGCCCTATCAGCATTACCTTATTAAGCATTTTCTTCCTCCTTTCTTAATGTGATTCTTATAGATGCAGCAGTTTCAGTCTCCTTGATGTACTGTTTATACAACTCGGGATGCTCAGATTGAAACCTCTTAGTGTCGAAAGATTTTTTGATTCCTGCAGGTGTTATGGTAGCTTTCAATACACCTGTGTCCCACGACTTGACATCGTGTTCAACCATTGCGCGTTTCAACGAATCCTTGAAACCGTCAATGAACGGCTGTATTCTCTCAACTTCCGCTACAGCTTCAAGATATTTGTTTATCACGTCCTTTGGCAATAGCTGTACTTCATCCTGCTTGTGTTCAAGTGCAGTTTCAGTATCAAGGTAACGTGTTCCTTCAATCTCACACTGCAACAGCCTTTTGACCTCCACGTCAGATTTTCGGACAAGTGGAATAAGCTCTGACTTTTCATTGTAAAGCCATACACCGTACAGTTTAGAAACCTTCAGCTCAGGATTCTGCTTTTCGAACAGGTACGCATATATTGACAACTGCCATTCGAGGTATTCAATATCCGGCTTATACGTTGTCTTGATGTCGGCAAGTGCTATAGTGCCATCCTTCTCCCATACACAATCAATGTTTGAAGCGAAGTGCTCTTCATCTGATACAGTGTATTCATTGTCAAGTGCAGAATAACCGGCACCAGTACGTATCATAATATAACTGACTGCCTCCTGGCTTTCAGGCTCAAATCCTGTAACGTCTGCAAACTGGCAGTCATGATGAACCTTTGTTCCCCTTTCTGCAGCCCTTTCTAAGACGAACTGAGGAACATCCTTATACTTATCCGGGAACAACTGTCTCTTAATCATTCCCGTTATTCCTGAAAGCTGCTTGTCGCCCAGGAAATAGGTGTGGTTCTCTTCATTGAAAACCACACCTGACTTAACTAACTCTATCATTTGGGAAATCTTTTACACATTGTTTGAATCTCATTCTTAAACTCAAGATTGTTTTGCATAGCAGCGTATTTTTTCCACACAGCATTAACTTCGGCTCGACTCTTACATACCTTTACTTCATCAATCGCTTCCTTTAGCTGTTTACCGGAAAATACACTTGAATTTTGCTGAGTCTTTTCAGACTTCTTTTCCTTTGGTATAGGGAACTGGTATCTTATCACACCATTGTTGTCTACAATGATACATTTACTAACCTCTCTGTTCTCGTCATACTCAATCTCACTTACAGAGAACTTAGTATAAGTAGAACATTTTCCCGAAGTGCTCTTAAAGATTTCGTTTGGTTCAAGTTTTACCCAAATAAAAGGTGCCGAGTAAAGTTCTCGACCAATACCCCAGTTGAATCCGGCACGCTTGAATGCATCGGAAGCCTGACCTTTCTCCTTTTCCGTATTGGATTCAGTTCCGACATCCTGCTTGCTCACCCATTCCTTTTTCTTTTCATCGTAGATTGATATTGTGCAGAATAGGTTTCCGTTCACAAGTTCGTGGTCTCTCTTCCAGTTCATTGGTCCAAACACTTCATCAAGAAGTCTCATATCCACCCGGGCATCCTTGTACAGCAACAATGTGCATCCTTTCTCATTGATTGTACCTATTCGGCATTCAATCTCGTTTGCTTTCAGGGGTCTTATGTTCACAATTTTGTCAGAAAGTGTCTGTTGCACTTCTTTTTCTTCCTGTTTTTCTTCCTGATTATCTTTTTCAGGAACGTCTGTTTTAGCTTTTCTTTCAGCCATAATTAAAATATTAATGGTTTGACTTTTAATTCTTTACATCTGTAAAGGTAGTTCAGATAGTCAAGTTTTGCAATCCGAAACTTCGCCATTTTTACGCCTTAACCTTTGTTCTCATTATGATAAATAAAACCCTGGGGCGTATTCCCCAGAGCACATCACACACAATCAATCCTTTCCGATTTCGCGTTACCTTTCAGATAGAGTCAACGGCTAACCGATGCCGCGCGGATGAAACCCTGCGCTATCTTCGCCCTACTTTCGGATTCAATAACGGATTTCTTTCAAAGGTTTGTGGTACCGGCAGGATTCGAACCTGCAATGCTTGGCAATCTTCACGTCTTATGCGTAGAACAGTATGATTCGTTTTACATTGATGCCCTGTTTTCATAACATCATAACCAAGTCTACTAAGAGTTGTCAGCGTCTACCAATTCCGCCACGATACCATAGAGTCCGAAGTTCCGACACGGTGCCATTGGCGTAACCCCGAATAGGCTTTCGGACTAAAATGACTATGAAAAACACACACCGGAACACGATGTAAATTGTGGGCACTACGGGAATCGAACCCGCATCTTCGACTAACAATAGAGATTTCTAACACTAACAAACAAACATGGAATGGAATTATGCCGATGTTCTACCATTAGACCAAGTGCCCAGGAAAAAATAGTACGGACGACTTTCACAAGCCAGTCCGTACACCAAGAAATTAAAACGTAAACATTTATGTAGAAAATAACCACCTTCACAGGCTTTTAGACTTGTTCCTTTTTTTATGTCTCTTCTTGTACGAACAGTACCTTAACACATCAGCACCATTGCAGAACCATTTTCCGTTCTGACAATCTGCCTTCTTCTCAGCACGTATCTTACCGCTCTCAACAAGCTTTTCCAACCGGTTCTCGGAACCGACTATTCCTGATGCCTGAGACTTGCTGAACTTTATTCCTTCCATTGCAAGAAGTATGTTCTCAAGAATCATTCCTGCTGTATTATCTGACAATATTGTAGTCATAAACTTCCCATTTAATTCGAACACCATCAGCTAACACGTTTAACCGTTACAATTCCGGCTTCACGGTCTGTCTTGCATTTCCATGACATACCTGAAGCACGTTCAACATCCAACCTATTGGCTATTGTACCCATAAGAGAAATTCTCTGATGAATACCAAAAATAACCTCTTCATCTATTTTCATGGATCGTAATGTCGATACAATAGGTCTTTTGCCCATAACTTCTACCTTTCTTTCCATATTACAACACAAGCATATACCGATGCAATTACAATGATTATACAGGAGCATATCCATATACCCTGCACCGGACTTGGTATTGTGATTGCTCCATACAACATGCCAACAGCACATATAGCTACCATCAGCATCCATATACGACTAAATACTTTCATAACTAATAAGTTTAAGTTCCGAGAGACGGACTCGAACCGCCACCTGCACCAAAAATCCTTATGCCCTCAGACTGGTGCCGTTCTGCCATTAAACAACCCCGGAATGTTCCCTCCGAGATTTTATAATCATGAGATTTCTTCGGAGGGATTTCTTAATTTTACGCTGTCAAACTAAAAAATTAAGATTTATGAAAAAGTTTATTACTATTGCAGACACCAACGGCAAATCATGGTGTATTAACACTGATGCAATTATCAGCGTAGAAGATTTAAGAGGTCAAACCGCTTTTTATCTCAAAGAAGGCAAAGCACCAATTATCACTAACCTGAAGTTTGAGTCTGTTGTTGCGTTGCTTGACGCTCGTTAAAAATCCGTATATTGCGGTAAATAGGAATGGATAGAAACCTTATTATAAGTGTCGTTCTGTCTGTTCCTATACAGTCCTTCAAAACCTTGTCTCCACACTTTATATCGCCGACAACCTTATCGACGATATATTCTTTCTCAATAATCGCTTTCATTTTCAAGTGAGTTAATCAGGGCTGGAGAAGGGAGTCGAACCCTTACATCAACGATAATCATTATTGCATTCATCTATTTTTTATAACCCAGTGTTGCGCTCTACCGTTAAGCTACTCCAGCTATATCATATCGTAAAACCTATTACAATAGGCCGAATTGCTACAATTCTACACTCTGTCGGACCGCCCGTTATCCACGGTGAATTACTATACCATTCCTGTATGTCCGTCAGCCAAAAAGATGTCAAGGAACTCTTCTCTATTGTTCCCGGATAGGCGGTCAGGCCACACCGGGATGTGACTTGTCAATCACCGAAAACACTCATTCTCATCTCTTCCTTGGAAGTGAAAAGTTCTTTCTCGGAATAAGTTACAAATGCTTCACTGGAACATTCCTTTCCTTTTGGAACCACCATGTAATAGTAGTTCGTCTGACCTCCATCCGTATCCACACAGATATTGATGCTCCTGATTGTTTTCTCTTCAGCCTTCATTCCTATAAGTGTCCAGACTTTCTGTCCTGGCTGATACTTGGTTGGTTTAATTTCCATAATGGTTTTGACTTTTAGTGAGGTTTTTATTACGCAAATTTGTATCTCAAATAATCGGCTTCACTTGCAAAGCCGGGGTCAACGCTGCTGAAATCATCATCATTTTCAATGTGGCTTTCAGAAACTTTGAGTTCATCTTCAAGAAAACTTATGAAATCTTCCTTGCTGTCGTCTGTATTGAAGTAAGATTGCATCTCTGCTTCTGTCATAGACTTTGCTTTTTCGATGTCAGCTTTAAGACCTTCAGCTTCATTTTCGTAGAAAAATTCATCAGTTTTCATTTTCAATTATTCGTTTAAATTTCTATTTTTGTATGTGTGTATGTTTGTATTGCAAAGGTATCGCAATATTGCGATATATAAAAATGTTTTCTTATAAAAATATCGCAATATAGCTATTTTTAACGTTTGTGTAGGATATATGGATAAGCAGGAAATTAATAATGGACTTATTGAACGTTTAGAACAACTAATGGAATACAAGTCTTTAAATCAACGTTCCTTATCTAAAGAAATAGGATTTAGTTATTCAACGCTCAATAAATATTGTAATAAAAAAAGTAACACTATTGATTTTGAATTAATCTATAGACTTGCATCGCATTTTAGCGATATTGATACTAACTGGTTAATACAAGGTAAAGGAGAAATGCTGCTGACATCTGAACAGCCAACTGCTTCAAACGAAAGCGACAGATTAATCAAGCTGATTGACACAATAGCCTTCCAGCAGGACACAATCAACAACCTTCAAAGAAAAATCAAGGAACTGGAAGCTGAACTGATAATAGCTAATAATGAACGTAAGATAGGATAAACATGAAAAGATTTATTTTCACAATTACAATGATTATTTCCATTTTGTTTTCATGTAATGCACAAGAAATTGTAAAAAATGAAGTTGACGAATTCACCGGGAACAGAGTAATTGAAACAAGTTGGGAAAAACTGGCATGGGGACTTGGTGTACCATCTGGAATTTACACAAGAATCAGATCCATAAACGGAAATATGCTTCTAGATATGAAATACATGATTGGTAGTGCTTGTGTAATAGGAAAAGATAATAAACTTATGATTATGGACGAAAACGGGAAGGTACACGACCTAATCCCTACAGACATTTTTTATGGGACAAAAGGTGGCGGCTCCATAGGTTTAGCTGGTTCTGCTGGAATAGGTGTATTTGCTCACTACTATGGAAATCTGGATTTCCTTGAAAACAACAAGATAACAAAAATGAGAATATATACTTCAACTGGATATTACGATAAGGAAGTAAAAAAGAAATATCAAGAAACACTGCAAAAATTGTATAAACTTGTAATTAATGAAAGTACAACTAGATAGACATGATATGCAGAAATAGAATCTGGGAAGAATTGAAACAGGCAAAGGCAAACATTATCTGCATACAAAAATATACAGATAAACGAAGAGGATACAACAGGGCATATAATGGCTTTGTTGCCATCACAGCCTCTGCAGGTGCATTAGGTACTCTACTGAATGACAAAGTGCCGTTCTTCGCTTCTATGCTGATAGGATTCGTATCTATTATAAAGTCTGTACTTCCAAACTTCGTACAAGGTGAAAGTGAACTGTCATCGCTAGATGTTCTTGCAGACTTCTACAACAAATACATGAATTCGCTTGAAAACATCTGGTACCGGTTAGACCATGACCAAAGAAATAAGAACAAATGGGAAAAGATTATACAACAAAAGACCTTCCTGGAACAGTTTCAACACCTTCTCCACCAAAGCCGAAAAAGTGAATCATTCCTTTTTCTTTTTCCATGGCGGAGGTTCAGGAATATAATCAACTTTTATACCTAAATCAGAAAGAATGTTTTTCAAATGCCAAACAAGCATTTCATCACTTGCATTCTTTTCACTGATAAGGTATCTCATTTGATATATGATTCCTCTAATTGCAGTTTCAGATATTTTCAGATTCTTAAACATATCGTTTTTTGTTGCAAACATACAAATATTTTTCATACAGAAAGCAAAAATGCAATATTGAGAAATATCATATTAAAAATATATTCCACTTTTATTCCAGTCGGCTAAAAGTCAACATCTATAATTAATTGAATTTCAGCAAGAAGTATCACATTCACAAGATTAAGTCTAGTTTAGTTTTTGTGTTGTGATACTCCTGCTGAAAGTGTTCAGCGGGAGTATCTTTTTTATACAAAATCGAAGCTGAGGAAAATATATTTATTAACAAATTCCGAGCTGAATGATGTTAAAAAACAACAAGAAAAAAGGCTGAAATACGATTACAAATTGCACAAAAATTCCTCAAGGAATATCTATCAATTTATGAGTCTGCAAACTTAGACGCCATTGAGGATACGACTTAATATATTCTACAACCTCTGCCGTATTGCGGCAAGAGCAAGGCTGCAAAAAATAAAATGAGGCTTTTAATTCAAGATAAGGAGATACATCTTGACCAAGAAAAACTACTTTTACCTCATCTATACGATTGACACGTAACGGTGCACCTAATTTGGGAGAACAGGTAACCCAATCTATCGATTCAGGAAGCACACATGTGCCATTCGTTTCAATACAAATGTATTTTCCAACTTTATGCAATGCAGCAATTAAATCCTCATCTACCCAAAGTCCAGGCTCACCTCCTGTCAAAATCACCGTCTTGCAGGGATATTGACAGACTTTCTCCACTATCTCCTCATCCGACATCATGACTCCTTCCTCATGATGCGTGTCACAAAACTCACATTTTAAATTACATCCCGAAAAACGGACAAAGACAGCAGGTGTACCCACATGAAAGCCTTCCCCCTGAAGGCTATAGAATATCTCGTTAATCTTTTTCATAAATCACCCGATTACCTTCAGACTCACACACTTCCACCTTCACACAATGGGGTACTCGCTCACAAATCCAACGGGCAATATTTTCGGCCGTTGGATTACAAGGAAGCACATCATTCAGGTTCTTATGGTCAAGCTGTCCCTTTACAACTTCTTTTATATGCGTAAAATCTACCACCATACCATCTTCATTTAATTGCTCAGCCTGACAATATACAGTGATAATCCAATTGTGACCATGCAGGTTTTCACACTTACTTTCATAAGAAAGTTTCAGCTTATGTGAAGCCGAAATTTCCATACGTTTAATGACTGTATACATAACATTTTGATTTTTAAATATTTAAAAAACTCTGCATTTAATGTCACCTCAATGCTACGACAAAGGTAAAAAGAATTATCAGATAGAAAAAATCCATGTACAAAGATTTGACTGCCACGAAATCTCACAAATTTTAATAAAATCCACAACAAATATTTTTGATTTTCCAACCAATACAGTATATTTGTATACACATTTTTGATATACGAATGACGGAAGAGGACAAAAAACTGTTACATACTTTCGAAGGCAAACTCAGACAATTGCTGTTTCTTTATGAAGAGTTGAAAAAAGAAAACCTCTCATTAAGAAATGAAATTGACAGAAAAAATGCAGAAATAGCCCAATTGGAATGTAATAATAAAGAATTGGAAGCCAAGTATATCAACTTGAAAAACGCCCGCATACTCAGTATCAACGACAATGACCTCCGCGATACGAAACAAAGACTGGCGAAACTTGTGCGTGAAGTCGATAAATGCATCGCTTTGCTGAATGAATAACAATGCGGTAAAGTATATACTTTTATGGACGAAAAAAAGAGATTTAATCTACTAATTGACAACGAACGGTATCCTGTGTCCATACTCCCTGCGGAAGAGGAAGGTTACCGGGAAGCTGCCAAACAGATTAACTATAAACTGAATAAATATCGCAGTGCTTTTCCTGAATTCAACAGTATACAACACTGGAAGATGGTGGCACTTGATTTGGCGTATGAAAATATATCCATGAAAGGAAGAAATGACACCCGACCTTATATGGAAAAACTTAAAGAACTGGAAGAGGATATTGAAAGATGTATCCGACCTGACCGGGACGAAGGTTTATAGAAAGATATTATAACAGGAAATTCACGCATAAGCTTTATTCGAAGGGATTTTCCCAACGGATAAGTTTATGCGTTTTTTATTTATATACTTAAATTAATTATAATGTTGACGACAGTAATACTAACAATTGTGGCCTTCCTGGTGGGAGGGGCATTGTCGTATGGATTCTTTAAGTACGGCTTAAAGACAAAATATGACACAATTATCAAAGAAGCAGAAACTGAAGCTGAAGTAATCAAGAAAAACAAGCTTCTGGAAGTAAAGGAAAAATTCTTGAATAAAAAAGCGGATTTGGAAAAGGAGGTTGCCCAGCGTAATCAGAAAATTCAGCAAGCTGAGAACAAGTTAAAGCAACGCGAAATGGTGCTCAACCAGAAGAACGAAGAGCTTCAGCGTAAACGCAATGAAACAGAAGCTATCAAAGAAAATCTGGATGCTCAGCTGGTAATCATTGAAAAGAAGAAAGAGGAATTAGATAATCTTCAGGCGCAGGAAAGAGAGAAACTGGAAACAATCTCAGGCTTGTCGGCTGAAGAAGCGAAAGAACGCTTGGTAGAATCACTGAAAGAAGAAGCGAAGACACAGGCACAGTCTTACATCAATGACATCATGGACGATGCCAAGCTTACTGCAAACCGTGAAGCGAAACGTATCGTAATTCAGTCTATTCAGAGAGTGGCTACTGAAACTGCCATTGAAAACTCTGTCACTGTATTCCACATTGAATCGGATGAGATCAAAGGACGCATCATCGGACGTGAAGGACGTAATATCCGTGCACTGGAAGCCGCTACAGGTGTAGAAATTGTGGTGGATGACACACCGGAAGCAATCGTACTTTCAGCCTTTGACCCGGTACGCCGCGAAATTGCACGTCTGGCTTTGCACCAATTGGTAACTGACGGACGTATTCACCCGGCACGTATCGAGGAAGTGGTAGCAAAAGTACGCAAGCAAGTGGAAGACGAAATCATCGAAACAGGTAAACGTACTACAATCGACCTGGGTATCCACGGATTGCATCCTGAACTGATCCGTATCATTGGTAAGATGAAATACCGTTCTTCATACGGACAGAATCTTTTGCAGCATGCACGTGAAACAGCCAACTTGTGTGCAGTAATGGCTTCGGAATTAGGTTTGAACCCGAAAAAAGCAAAACGTGCCGGACTGCTGCATGATATTGGTAAGGTGCCCGATGAAGAACCGGAATTGCCGCACGCACTGTTGGGTATGAAATTGGCTGAAAAGTACAAAGAAAAAGCAGATATCTGCAATGCCATTGGTGCACACCACGACGAAGTGGAAATGACCAGCCTTCTGGCTCCTATCGTACAAGTATGTGACGCTATCTCTGGTGCACGTCCGGGAGCACGCCGGGAAATTGTAGAGGCTTACATCAAACGTCTGAATGATCTCGAACAATTGGCCATGTCTTATCCGGGTGTAACCAAGACTTACGCCATCCAGGCAGGTCGTGAGTTGCGTGTCATTGTGGGTGCCGACAAGATTGACGACAAACAGACAGAAAGCTTGTCAACTGAAATCGCCAAGAAGATTCAGGACGAAATGACTTATCCGGGACAAGTTAAGATTACGGTTATCCGTGAAACCCGTGCAGTCAGCTTCGCAAAATAAATAATAAAAAAATCCGGAATGAATTTCCGGATTTTTTTATGCCCTATACTTGCAAATAGGGTGTCAACACTTTCTCCGCACAGGCATACCCTTCTTCATATAATTCAGTCAGCTTCTTGATATCCTTCTCGATACGATTCACCACCACTTTCTTTTCCGGCCGAATCGCGATGATACGTCCTTCATCCTCTAACTTTTCGACCATCTCCAACTGCTCATTGTATACCGCACAGCGTCGGCTAAGCACTAACCTCAACCGTGGATAGCGCCGGTAAATGAACCGGGGAACCCGAATATCTTTTTCAGTCTTACGATAGCCTCTGTTACGAGTGAGGACTACTACATTCTTTTCATAGCCCTGACTCATGGCCCGCAAGACAGGTATAGAATCGACAATACCTCCATCGAGCATAGGACGCCCATCTACGTATGTAATCGGACAGACATACGGAAGACTGCTGGAAGCTTTGGCAATATCCACCAGTCTCCAGCCATCCCTGTTTTCTTTCTCTTCCAGATAACAAGCTCTTCCCGTCACGCAATTGGTCGTTACCATCTCAAAACGGGCAGGATTATTAAAATAGGCTTGAAAATCGTAGGGAAGAATCTTGGTGGGAAACAAGTCATAAAGCAAATGCTGATCCAGAATACTATGCTGATACCAGAGGTATTTCAACCCAATATAATGATATTCTGCCAGCATATCAATGTTACTAAACTTTGCCCGCCCCCGCTGATGAGACATATACGACAATCCGTTACAAGCTCCTGCTGACACACCTATCACATAAGGGAACTGCATGTGGTGATCCATCATGAAATCCAAGACTCCACAAGTAAACACCCCTCGCATACCTCCTCCTTCGAGAACCAACCCTGTTTTTTGTAAATCCAGATTCATACGACCTCAGTTTTTAAAGTAATCTTGGCAATTGCAAATATATGTTTTTCCATTACACCGCAGCCATTTTTTCTATTTTATTTACTACATTTGCAACATTATTTTCACAAACATTACATCAAAAAGAAATAACTATGTTTGATTCTCTTACTTATCAAAAACGTCGGAATGCGCTGCGGGAAAAGATGAGCAACGGTATCATTCTTATTTTAGGAAATAATGAAGCACCAGCCAACTACCCCGACAACACATACAAGTTCAGACAAGACAGTTCTTTTGTCTATTTCTTCGGACATTCACACCCGGGTTATGCCGGCATCATCGACATAGACAATGGCAAAGATTATTTCTTTGGAAATGATGTCGACATGGACGACATCATCTGGATGGGCCCACAACCCAGTGTAAAAGAATTGGCGGCACAGGTGGGAGTTGAGAAAAGCTATCCTTTCGATATGTTGAAAGAAATAGTGGGAAAAGCCATCGCTCAGCGAAGAAAAATCCACTTCCTCCCTCCCTATCGCTACGATAATATGATGCTGCTGGAAGATTTGACAGGTATCCGGGCATCCATGACTAAACAGCACGCTTCACTTGAACTGATTAAGGCGGTCGTATCGTTGCGTTCAGTAAAAGAAGAATGTGAAATCGCAGAAATCGACAAGGCCTGCAACGTAGGATATGAAATGCATACGGCAGCCATGCGTCTGTGCAAACCGGGAGTATCCGAGCAATACATAGCCGGAGTGCTTGACGGTATCGCTTCATCTTACGGACGAATGGTTTCATTTGCCACTATTCTTACGCAAAACGGACAGACCCTGCACAATCACGACCACAGTCACACCTTGCAAGAAGGCAGACTGATGCTGACGGATGCAGGAGCCGAACTGATGAATTATTACTGTTCAGACCATACCCGTACAATCCCTGTAGGTGGAAAATTTACCAGTCGCCAGCGTGACATCTACGGCATCGTACTTGCCTGCCATGACAAGGCACTGGAACTGGCACGACCAGGAGTGACATACAAGTCGGTACACCTGGAAGTATGTAAGGTACTTACAGAAGGGCTGAAAGGACTAGGCTTGATGAAAGGAAATACCGATGAAGCTGTAGCTGCAGGCGCTCATGCCTTATTCTTGCCGCACGGATTGGGACACATGATGGGACTGGACGTACACGACATGGAAGACTTAGGCCAGTGCTACGTGGGCTATGACGAAGAAGTGCAACCATCCACTCAGTTCGGACTGGCTTCGCTCCGTATGGGAAAAAAACTCCAGAAGGGTTTTGTCATTACCGATGAACCGGGATGCTACTTTATTCCAGCCCTGATTGATAAATGGAAGACAGAAAAACTACACACCAATTTCTTGAATTTCGATGAAATCGAAAAATACAAGGACTTCGGAGGTATCCGTCTAGAAGATGATATCCTGATTACCGAAAACGGATCCAGATTCCTGGGCGAAAAACGTATCCCCATCACGTTTGATGAGGTAGAAGCAATCATGAATGAATAATTACGTATTTATTAACCCTATAACCATAAAGATCAAAACAATGAACAAACTAATTTTAGTAGCTGTTGCAGGACTTTGCTTTGGTAACATCTATGCAAAAAATCCGAAGAAAGACAAAGCTGAAGAAGGATTCGTATTTACAACCGTAAAAGAAAACCCTATTACTTCCATAAAGAACCAGAATCGTTCAAGTACATGCTGGTCATTCTCCAGCCTTGGATTCCTGGAATCAGAATTACTGCGTGAAGGAAAAGGAGAATTTGACCTTTCTGAAATGTTTGTAGTGCACAAAACCATGGAAGACCGTGCGGTAAACTATGTACGCTATCACGGAGATGCTTCATTCTCACCGGGCGGAAGCTTTGAAGATATCGTTTTCTGCTACAAGAACTATGGTATGGTTCCTCAGGACGTAATGCCAGGTATCGAATACGGTGACTCACTGCCTAACCACAATGAACTGGATGCGGTAGCTGGAGCATACGTACAAGCTATTGGAAAAGGCAATCAGAGCAAACTGAGTCCGGTATGGAAAAAAGGCGTCACAGCCATTTACGATACTTACCTGGGAGAATGTCCGAAAGAATTCACTTACAAAGGAAAGACTTACACTCCGAGAACATTTGCAGATGAAGTGCTTGGACTGAATATGAACGACTATGTATCACTGACTTCTTACACACATCATCCTTTCTACCAGACATTCAGCATCGAGGTACAGGATAACTGGCGCAACGCATTGTCTTACAACTTGCCTATCGATGAGTTAATGGAGGTAATGGACAACGCCATCAACAACGGATATACCTTCGCATGGGGAGCTGACGTCAGCGAAGAAGGATTTACCCGCGACGGTATTGCCGTATGTCCGAATGCAGAAAAAGGAGCCGAACTGACTGGTTCAGATATGGCACACTGGCTGGGCTTGAGCAAAGCAGACAAGCGCAAGGAACTGACCAGCAAACCGCTTCCTGAAATTGAAGTGACTCAGGAAATGCGTCAGGTAGCATTCGACAACTGGGAAACTACCGATGACCACGGAATGCTTATCTACGGTATCGCTAAAGACCAGAACGGCAAAGAATACTACATGGTGAAAAACTCATGGGGATTAAGCGGCAAGTACAAAGGTATCTGGTATGCATCTAAAGCTTTTGCCAAATACAAAACCATGAACATCCTGGTGAACAAGAAAGCAATCCCTGCACACATCGCAAAAAAATTAGGATTCTAAGGTCCTATTATATAGACTAATTATAAATAAAAAGCGGCTCGTTCCATAAATTTAAGATGGAATGAGCCGCTTTTTTCTTTCTTTTTACTAATTTTACGGATTGAAGTGGATAAGAAGATTTTATCCAATTACAAGTTTTGCCGATTTGGTTACTGCAACAAAGTCGTACAGGCTTACAACCGACAGACTGGCGAAACCCCACCCGAAAAGAAAAAAAAGAAAAAACATATATAAATGAACTACAAATGGAACTATCAACCTCCAACACTTCAAGAAAGAGAAGCTGCCAGAGCCCTCTCCAGAGAGATTGGCATCAGTCCTATTTTATGTAAGCTACTGCAGGAAAGAGGTATCCATTCTGCCGCAGAGGCCAAACGGTTTTTCCGCCCTCAGCTTAATGACCTCCATGACCCGTTCCTGATGAACGACATGGACGTGGCAGTGGAACGCCTAAACCTGGCCATGGGACGAAAAGAGCGTATCCTGGTGTATGGAGATTATGATGTGGACGGCACTACGGCTGTCGCCCTTGTTTTCAAATTTCTTCAACAGTTCTACTCGAACATCGATTATTATATCCCCGACCGATATAATGAAGGGTATGGTGTGTCAAAAAAGGGAGTCGACTATGCTTACTCCACCGGAGTAAAACTGGTCATCGTACTGGACTGTGGTATCAAAGCAGTAGAAGAAATCAGCTATGCCAAGGAAAAAGGCATCGATTTCATTATCTGCGACCATCATGTACCCGATGAGGTACTTCCTCCTGCCGCCGCCATTCTGAATGCCAAGCGTCCGGATTCTACGTACCCATACGAACACCTGTCTGGCTGTGGAGTAGGATTCAAGTTTATGCAAGCTTTTGCCCAGAACAACGGCATCGAGTTTCATCAGCTTACCCCCCTGCTCGATTTGGTAGCAGTCAGCATCGCATCCGACATTGTACCTATTATGGGGGAAAACCGTATTTTGGCCTATCACGGACTGCGTCAGCTCAATGCCAACCCCAGCATCGGCCTGAAAGCCATTATTGATGTATGCGGACTGGCAGAAAAAGAAATTACGATGAGTGACATCGTATTCAAGATAGGCCCCCGCATCAATGCTTCGGGAAGAATACAAAACGGAAAGGAAGCGGTCGACTTGCTGATTGAAAAGGATTTTGCGTCTGCATTGAAAAAGAGCAACCGCATCAACAGCTACAACGAAACGCGTAAGGACCTCGACAAGAACATGACAGAAGAGGCCAATAAAATCGTGGATAACCTGTCCGACTTGTCTGAAAGAAGATCTATCGTGATTTTCAATGAGGACTGGCACAAGGGAGTCATCGGAATTGTCGCTTCGCGTCTGACGGAAATCTACTACCGTCCTGCCGTGGTCTTGACACGTACCGAGAACCTGGCTACAGGATCAGCACGTTCTGTTTCCGGCTTCGATGTATACAAAGCCATAGAACATTGCCGTGACCTGCTGGAGAATTTTGGCGGGCATACCTATGCGGCCGGTTTATCCATGAAGGTGGAAAATGTGCCGGAATTTACCAGACGGTTTGAAGAATACGTGACCAACCACATTCTTCCGGAGCAGACCAACGCAACGATTCAGATTGATGCACAGCTGGACTTCAGAGACATCACTCCGAAGTTTTTCTTCGACCTGAAGAAGTTCAACCCATTTGGTCCGGAGAACCACAAGCCTGTTTTCGCAACCTTGAATGTGTACGATTATGGTACCAGCAAGGTGGTAGGAAGAGATCAGGAACACATCAAACTGGAACTGGTGGACAACAAGTCGAACAACGTCATGAACGGTATCGCTTTCGGACAAAGTTCACAGGTGCGTTACATCAAGACCAAACAGTCGTTCAACATCTGTTATACCATTGAGGAAAATACCCACAAGCGGGGAGAAATCCAACTACAGATAGAAGACATCAAGCCCAGTCGAAGTTAGCGACTCATGACTGACTACCGAAAAATCCTGAAACAATACTGGGGATATGACAATTTCCGAGGTATACAGGAAGACATTATCCGCAGCATAGGCGAAGGCCGGGACACATTGGGACTCATGCCCACAGGTGGTGGTAAATCCATCACCTTTCAAGTGCCCGCCCTCGCCCAAGAAGGGTTATGCCTGGTCATTACCCCTCTGATTGCCCTAATGAAAGACCAGGTGAGAAACTTGCGTGAACGGGGCATCAAAGCAACCGCCATCTACTCCGGCATGACGCGCGAAGAGATTGTCATCGCATTGGAGAACTGCATCTTCGGCAACTACAAGTTTCTTTATGTATCTCCGGAAAGACTGGATACTGAAATCTTTCAAATCAAACTCCGCAGCATGCATGTCAGCCTCATCACCGTGGATGAGTCACACTGCATTTCACAATGGGGATACGACTTCCGCCCTGCTTACCTGAAAATAGCGGATATACGTCAGCTGCTCCCGGGAGTTCCCGTCATCGCACTGACAGCCACTGCCACTCCGGAAGTGGTCAGCGACATCCAGCAACGCCTTCAGTTCCGCCAGGAAAATGTGTTCCGCATGAGCTTTGAACGGAAGAACCTGGCCTACGTGGTACGTCATACGGAAGACAAGGAAAGTGAACTGCTCCATATCCTGCAACACGTCGACGGGTCGGGAATTGTCTATACCCGCAACCGGAAAAAGACGAAAGAGATTTCTCTGTTCCTGAACCGCAACCACATCACAGCCACTTTTTATCATGCCGGACTTAATGATGAGACCAAAGATTCCCGACAAAAAGCCTGGCTGAAAGGAGAATTCCGTGTAATGGTAGCCACCAATGCCTTTGGTATGGGAATTGACAAACCAGACGTACGCGTGGTTATCCACGCTGACGTACCCGACTCGCCCGAAGCCTACTTTCAGGAAGCCGGACGAGCAGGAAGAGACGGCATGAAAGCCTATGCCGTACTGCTGTTCTGTGCCCGCGATAAAATCACACTCAAACAGAGGGTAAGTGACACATTTCCCGAAAAAAGTTACATCCGCAAAATCTACGAAGACATCAACTTCTATTACCAAATGGCCATGGGAGACGGAAGAGGCTGCACCTTCGCGTTCAACATCGATGAGTTCTGCCGTAATTTCAAGCATTTTCCCGTACAGACCGACAGTGCCTTGAAAATCCTGACTCGCGCAGGCTATCTGGAATATACTGATGAGCAGGACAATGCCTCGCGTATCATGTTTACCATCACCAAGGAAGAACTATACCGCATCCGCGAACAAAGCGAAGACACAGAAAAACTGATTCGTATCCTACTGAGAAGCTACACCGGACTTTTTACGGACTATGCTTATATCAGTGAAGACAATCTGTCGACCCGTTCGGGACTGAGCAAACAGCAAATCTATGAAATCCTGCTCTCGCTGAGCCGGCAGCATATCCTGCATTATATTCCCGCCAAAAAGACACCTTACATTATCTATACGCGCGAAAGACAAGAAACGGAACGCGTTTATTTAAGTAAGGAAGTCTACGAAGACAGAAAAGAAAGCTATGTGCAGCGTATCAACGCCATGATAGAATATGCAGAAAGCGAGAACCGCTGCCGAAGCCGGATGCTGTTACGCTATTTCGGCGAAAAGAATGAGCACAATTGCGGGCAGTGTGACGTATGCCTGCAACAACATCAGTCCGGCCTAAAGTCGGGAGAGTTTGAAGCCATCAGTCAGCAATTGCAAGCGTTACTGAAAGAAAATCCGCTTTCACTGCAAGAGATAAAGGACAAAATGCAAGTGCCTGAAAATCACCTGATGAAAGTGGTATCCTACTTGGTTTCCGAGGAAATCATCCGGCAAGAGAACGGTTACCTGGAATTCTAACCCACTCATTATAAACCTATTGTTACTTCTCAGTACTTCTTAGGCAGTACTGGAGTACTTCCCCGAAAGTATTCGAGTACTTCCTTGAAAGTACTGGAGTACTCCTTCGGAAGTACTGAGGATTTCCCCCTCCGCTTTCAAATGAAAGCACAGGTTTCTCTCGCACAAAATAGTCAAATATTTTACTACTTCAAAAAAAGGAACTATATTTGTAGCCGGATAACTAAAAAATCACCTCATAAAATGAAAGAAGGAAACGAGTTCCGGGAACTCATGATACAAATTTTCCGCACTCGCATGGCCTTTCGACGTGCCATGCAACGCACCCTAAAAGATAATAATGCCGGCATCACTTTCGAAATGCTTCAAGTTTTAAGCAGTCTCTGGCATGAACAGGGGATTACCCAACAGGCCTTGGCAGAGCGTACAGCCAAGGACAAGGCCTGCCTGACCAACCTAATGAACAACCTGGAAAAGAAGGGATATGTCTACCGGAAAGAGGATACGAATGACCGACGCAACAAGCTGGTGTACCTCACTCCTGAGGGGGAAGCACTTAAAGTCCAGATTCGCCCGATTCTTAATCTGGTATACGCCAATGCAGAAGAAATATTGTCTACCGAACGAACGGCAAAGATATTATCTGAATTAAAAACGGTACAAAATGTCCTTGAAGGTTTCTAACATCATCCGAAAACTGATTTTTACAGGTAGTCTGTTGGGGGCTGTCTCTGCACAGGCACAGCAGGATTCTTTATTTCTCTCGGTCGAACAACTGTTCGAATCGGGCATCAAAAGCAGCCTGCAATTGCAGAGTGACAGCCTGAAAGAAAGAATGGCTCATGAACGGAAATTGTATGCCAAAACCGGCCTGCTTCCTGATTTGGAAATAGGGCTGAAAGGAGGCATCATCGGTCAGCCCGTGGTCTTTCAGAACGGACTTTCCAACCCCACCTACCCTGATACTCCGGACTGGTCACAGAATTACACGGTCGACTTTAACCAGCCGCTTTATCAGGGAGGAAAAATCCGCCGTTCCATCCAAAAGGCAGACATTGAAACCGAAATAGCCAGACTGCAGCGGATGACGAATCAGGCCGACATCAAATTGGGATTACTCAACCAGTACCTGACGCTTTTTACCTTATTCAAACAGCATCTTGTACTTACCCGTAACATCGAAGAATCCGAGCGTCGCCTGCAAGATATACGTCAAATGAAGAAAGAGGGACTTATCACCAACAATGACGTATTGCGCAGCGAAATGCAACTGACCAATGACCGGCTGTCTCTGCAGGAAACGGAAAACAGCATTCACATCGTGTCACAGCAACTGAACCTGTTGTTAGGAAACGAACGTAACCCGATTATTACGCCCGACACAACACTGCTTCAGCAAGCTACTCCGCTGGACAGTTACGACGACTACCTCCTGTCAGCCTACGAGCAGGCACCAGACATGCAACTGCTACGCAAGGAAACCGAACTGGCCCAGAACCAGATAGAGATAGACCGTGCCTCACGCAGGCCAAACATCAACCTGTATGCGTCGAACACCCTGGCCCGCCCCATTACGCGCACCATGACCGACTTATACAACAATAACTGGAACATCGGACTTTCCGTGTCGTATCCGCTCTCTTCCTTATTCAAAAACGGACACAAAATCAAGGAAAGCCAGCTTCAGGTGGCCGTACAGAAAAAAGAAGAAGAGCTGAAAAAACAACAGTTGCAGATGGATATTTACAACGCCATTCTGCGCCACAAGGAAGCCTTGCAGGAAGAAGAAGCTTGGGAATTGTCGGTCCGCCAGGCACAGGAAAACTACCGCATCATGCAAAACCGTTACATGAACCAACTGGCCATACTCACCGACCTGCTGGATGCCAATTCCGTGTTGCTCAATGCCGAGCTACAGTTGACTTCTTCGCGCACCAGAATCATTTACACCTATTACCAGCTGCAAAAAGCTTGCGGAAGATTATAACTTCACTAAACTATAAAGAATATGACGCTACAAGATACACACAAGAAACTCCGGAAAAGAAGACTGCAGAACATCCTGCTCAACTTTCTATGCATTCTGATTGCCGGCTCCGGACTGATATGGGTGGCCAATTACTTTTGGAAATACATTCATTATGAAATTACGAACGATGCCTTTATTGACCAGTACGTAAGTCCGCTGAACATCCGTGCCTCCGGCTACATCAAGGAAGTACGCTTCAAAGAACATCAGTATGTACATCAGGGAGATACACTGCTGATACTGGACAACCGTGAGTATCAGATAAAGGTGAAAGAGGCGGAAGCTGCCCTGCTGGATGTAAAAGGTTCCAAAGAGGTACTTCATTCCGGCATAGAGACTTCACAAACCAACATCGCCGTACAAGATGCCAACATTGCCGAAGCGAAAGCCAAACTATGGCAGCTGGAGCAGGACTACCGCCGTTTTGCCAGACTGCTCAAAGAGGAATCTGTGCCCGAACAGCAGTATGAGCAGGCCAAAGCGTCTTACGAAGCAGCCCAGGCCCGCTATCAGGCATTGTTAGAACAGCGAAAAGCGGCTCAGTCGCAGTTCACGGAAACGACCCGACGAACCACCAGCGCAGAAGCAGCCATCTTGAGCAAGGAAGCCAGCCTGGATTTGGCCCGTCTTAATTTGTCATATACCGTACTGACAGCTCCGTATGACGGCTATATGGGACGCCGAACCCTGGAACCCGGTCAATATGTACAGGCAGGACAAACCATCTCGTATCTGGTTCGGAATACGGATAAATGGGTGACAGCCAATTACAAGGAAACACAGATTATCCATATTTACATCGGACAAGAAGTGCGCATCAAGGTAGATGCCCTCCCTGGAAAAGTCTTTCACGGCACTGTAACGGCCATTTCGGAAGCTACCGGCTCCAAATATTCGCTGGTTCCTACCGACAATTCTGCCGGAAACTTTGTCAAAGTACAGCAACGTATCCCCGTAAGAATTGACCTGAAAGACATAACTCCGGAAGAAATGAGCAGTTTGAGAGCCGGAATGATGGTAGAAACTGAAGCCTTACGCAAATGATGACCATGAAACAACTCGACGTCCCCGTACGTCAATGGGTTCCCGACTGGTTGGGGATGATATGTATCTTCTTCATCATCTTTCCCGTAACCATGCTGAACGGCTCCTACACCGGCAGTATGCTCGAAGTATCCAGTACCCTGGGAACCAATACAGAAGACATCACCATGGGATACTATGCCGCTTCGGCCGGGATGGCCATAGCCTACCCCATTGTACCCAAGGTACTTGATGCCCTTTCGTCCAAGTTTCTGTTACTGACTGACCTGAGCATACAGTTCCTGCTCAGCTGGGTATGTGCCCGTTCGCAAAACATTGACCTGGTCATCATCTGCAGTTTCTTTATCGGCTTTCTGAAAGGATTTCTCATGCTTTGGTTCATCCGAAGAGCGACCAAGATTTTCAGTCCGAAAAATGTACGAAGCGAGTTTTACTCCTATTTCTACCCGTTAGTATTTGCCGGAGGACAAGTGTCCATGATTGTCACCGCCGAACTGGCCTATCACTATAACTGGCAATACATGTATTACTTCATGATGATGATGCTCATGGCATCCATTCTGATTGTCATCGTCTGTTTCCGTCACAACCGGCCGCTTAAGCCCATCCGGCTTTCAGAGTTGCACATTCGGGAAATGCTTGTCATCGCCACTGGATTACTGATGCTGATGTACGTCATTAACTATGGGAAAGTACTCGACTGGATGTCTTCTTTTAAGATCCGGCTCTATCTGGTTATTGCTCCCATCTTAATCGCTTTCTTCATCTGGAAACAATATCACTCCAAGCAGCCGTATGTAAACCTGGCCCCATTGTACCAGCCTAAAGCCATCGTAGGTTACCTCTACATGATGCTGGTCATGTTTTTCAGTACCTCCACCACCCTGCTGACCAATTATATGACCAGCATTCTGAAGGTGGACAGTACACACACGTACCAGCTTTACATCTATCTGTTGCCGGGATATGCATTGGGAGCATTCATCTGCTTCTGGTGGTTCCGCTGGCAACGCTGGCGTTTCCGCTTTCTGATAGCCGGCGGCATGAGTTGTTTTGCAGCCTTTTTCGGAATATTGTATTTCACGGTTTCTCCTGAAAGCACATACGAGATGCTTTTTCTTCCCGTATTCTTAAGAGGATTAGGCATGCTGGTACTCATCATAGCCTTTGCCCTGTTCGCCGTAGAGGAGCTGAATCCTAAATTCCTGCTGGCCAATGCCTTTTTCCTGATTTGCTTCCGTTCGGTACTGGCCCCCATTCTGGCGACCTCTTTTTACAGCAATACCCTCTACCGGCTGGAACAAAAATACATGTATTCCCTGTCCGAAACAATCAGTCAGACCGACCCGCTGGCTGCCAGCCAGTTCAATCAGTCCCTCACACAGCATCTGGCGCAAGGGCACGAATATACCGAAGCTACACAAATGGCTACCCAGACACTCTATACCACCCTACAGCAGCAAAGCCTTCTGCTTTCGCTCAAGCATATATTAGGCTATCTGTTTGTCATCTCACTGGTCATAGCCATTGTTTCACGTTTCATACCGTTCCATAAGACAATTCGCGTAAAATACACCAAAGCTGGAGACGATATGGTATAAAAATAAGGAGACTGTCCGATTCAGCATCACGACAGTCTCCTTATTTATAAACATTTCTCAGAATTCAATAATCAATGATTTACGAGGAGATATTACCAAATTCTTTGTCAAGTCAATCTTTTTCCCACTCGAAACATCTCTACCTTCTTTAGAATCCTTAGTCAAGACAGTATAGCACTCACTATCCAGAATTTGTTCTGAGCCAGTGCTATTCAGCACAATCATTTCAGTTTTTCCTTCGTGTACATGAGAATACATATATATCCCTCTGTGAGGAATATGATACTTCACTGTTTTGTTTTCTGCCATTTATGTTTAGTTTAATTTTGCGGGCGCAAATATATGTATTTAAAACATATTTCTAAAACATAACAATGAAGTTTTTCGTTTATTTATGCAATTTTCATGACATAAATCAATTCTCAATATACTTCTACCTTGGCAGCCAGCGACTTACACTTGTCACGCAGTGCATCCAAATCACCGTCATTCTTGTCATAGCAAACTACCACTCCCATACGACGGTTTAAGCGGGTAGCAGGTTTTCCGAAAATACGAAGATAGGTATTAGGCTGAGAGCAAACAAGTTCCTCTCCTCTATACTGCGGTGCCTTTTGGCCGGAAACAGGAGAAAGAATGACGGCACTGGCTCCGATATGTTCCTGTGTAATACCTGGAATCGGGAGTCCCAACACTGCATATAAATGCAGTTCAAACTCGTTCAGGTTTTGTGTATTGGCCAGTGTAACCATTCCTGTATCGTGCGGACGAGGAGACAATTCAGAGAAATAAACTCCGTTTTCGTGGCTCAGGAAGAATTCTACTCCCCACAAGCCATAGCCCGTCAAAGCACGAGTCACCTTTTCCGCCATCTGCTGAGCCTCAGCCAAATGTTCCGGTGCGATATGAGCCGGCTGGAAACTTTCACGGTAGTCACCGCCTTTCTGCACGTGTCCGATAGGAGGACAGAACAAGGTAGGACCATCCTTCTGTGTCACGGTCAGCAGGGTAATTTCACTGTCAAAGTGAATGAACTCTTCTACAATGAGTTCCTTAATATCCCCACGGCTTCCGCTGCATCCGTATTCCCAAGAATACTTCAAGTCTTCCTCACTCTTGGCTACAGACTGTCCCTTACCTGAAGAAGACATCAACGGTTTGATGACACAAGGATAGCCAATCTTTCCGGCAGCTTCCTTCAGTTCTTCATAAGAAGAAGCGTAAAAATACTTTGCCGTCTTCAGTCCCAGTTCCTTCGCTGCCAAATCACGGATAGCCTTACGGTTCATCGTAAAATTCACCGCACGGGCACTTGGTACAACCTGTATACCTTCTTTTTCCAGGTGATAAAGCCGTTCAGTACGAATTGCTTCTATTTCAGGAACAATTATATCCGGACGATACTTTTCTACCACACGGTCCAAAGCTTCTCCATCCAACATACTGAATACCTCGCATGCATCTGCCACCTGCATAGCCGGTGCACCAGCATAAGAGTCACACGCAATTACATACTGTCCCAAACGCTGGGCAGCAATGGTAAATTCCTTTCCGAGTTCCCCGGAACCCAACAAAAGTATTTTTTTAGTCATATTATTATAAGGTTTATGCTTCTTTCTGCAAAGATAATATTTTTCCTCGGACCTTATACTACAGCCGGCAGATTTATCAAGCCTCGACTTCTGTTTCAGCCAGCTTCTTCAATGACAGCACTTCTGTTCCGTCTGCTCCCAAAAGGCTTACGGTTCCGTCTGCCTTGATTTCAAAACTACGTACTTCATCCAAAGCTTTCAAGATAGAAGACTCCACATCCATGTTCGGGCATGCCATCATGGTAGAAATCATCTGACTGAAACGAAGAGAAGCCGCCTGTCCTTCTTCCTGTGTGAAAGAACCGTTTATCGTATTGCAGCTGGCATTACCGTGTACTCTTTTTTCTGCTACATTGAAAACCAATTGCGGCTGTTTTTCCACTTCTCCTACAGGATTGCCTTTTACAGAAACAATTTCCCAGGCACCATTCAGGTCGTTTACAGAAACCTCTGCCACTTCACGCTTCTGCAACAATATTACCGGTTTACCTTCCGCATCATTCAATGCTACATCTTCACCTACTGTTTCATATCCAGCCACTTTATTCAATGCTTCCAGCACATTCTGCTCCAACGTCATATCCGGACACATCATCCGGGTAGCAGCCACCTGACCAAATTTCACTTTTCCGGCATTCAGGGTATCCAATTCAAAGCTTCCCATCAGGCGATTGCATCCAGCATTTCCATACAAACGATGTCCGTCCTTGTCAAAACCCAAGAATGGTGCATTTTCTGCATTCACCTTTTCTCCATTCACTTCTACAATATTCCATTCCCCTGTAAAGTCTACCACTGCGACCGAATTCTTTCCGGTTCCACAACTCATCAGTGCGCAAGCCAAAGCTGCAGCTGCAAAATACTTCTTATTCATAACTTGTTTTTCCTTTTTAATCTTAATCACAAATTCACAAACAATCCATTTTTAAGAATTGTTCATTTACAAAAATACGTATATCCCCAGAATACTGCACCATATTTTGAATTATTTTCTATCTTTGCATACTGAACGGTAACGTTTACCGGGCATTTAAAGTTTCAAAGTAATAAATGAGTAAAGTATTGATTATCGGTGCAGGCGGTGTAGGTACCGTTGTTGCACACAAAGTGGCTCAGCATCCGGAAGTCTTTTCTGAAATCATGATTGCCAGCCGCACACAGTCAAAATGCGACGCAATTGTCAAAGCAATTGGTAACCCCAACATCAAGACCGCTAAGGTAGATGCCGACAATGTGGATGAACTTGTGTCTTTATTCAACAGTTTTAAACCCGAAATCGTTATTAACGTAGCACTTCCCTACCAGGATTTAACGATTATGGAAGCGTGTCTTCAGGCGGGAGTGAACTACCTGGATACAGCAAACTACGAGCCTAAAGACGAGGCACACTTTGAATACAGCTGGCAGTGGGCATACAAAAAACGCTTTGAAGATGCCGGACTGACTGCCATTCTGGGTTGCGGATTCGACCCGGGAGTAAGTGGAGTATATACCGCATACGCAGCAAAACATCATTTCGATGAAATCCACTACTTGGACATCGTAGACTGCAATGCCGGAAATCACCACAAGGCTTTCGCTACCAACTTCAATCCGGAAATCAACATCCGCGAAATCACACAGAACGGACGTTATTACGAAAACGGACAATGGGTTACTACCCAGCCGCTGGAATTCCACAAAGACCTGACTTATCCTAACATTGGTCCGCGTGATTCTTATCTTCTGTACCACGAAGAACTGGAATCACTGGTCAAGAATTTCCCGACCATCAAGCGTGCCCGTTTCTGGATGACTTTCGGACAGGAATACCTGACTCACTTGCGTGTAATCCAGAACATCGGTATGGCCAGCATCGAACCTATCAACTACAACGGTATGGAAATCGTTCCGCTGCAGTTCCTGAAAGCCGTGCTGCCTAACCCGCAAGACCTTGGCGAGAACTACGAAGGCGAAACTTCAATCGGTTGCCGTATCCGTGGTATCAAAGACGGAAAAGAACATACATATTATGTATACAACAACTGCTCTCACCAGGCAGCTTATCAGGAAACAGGCATGCAGGGCGTAAGCTACACCACCGGTGTACCGGCCATGATTGGTGCCATGATGTTCCTGAAAGGCTTGTGGAAGCGTCCGGGCGTATGGAACGTAGAAGAGTTCGATCCGGATCCATTCATGGAAGCGTTGAACAAATACGGATTGCCTTGGCATGAAGTATTCGACGGTGACCTGGAACTGTAATCACATTACCTTAACCATAAAAAGAATCAAGAATGAAGAAGGAGTACTCATTCTTCGTTCCTGATTCTTTTTTTCTAAAAATTTCCCTTACGATATGAATATTGGAGACAAAGCTCCCGAAATACTGGGAATCAACGAAAAAGGTGAAGAAATCCGCCTGAGCAATTATGCAGGCAAAAAAATCGTACTCTATTTTTACCCTAAAGACATGACTTCCGGCTGTACGGCACAGGCTTGTAACCTTCGCGACAACTATGCCGAACTCAAGCAAGCGGGTTACGAAGTAATTGGCGTCAGCATCAACGACGAGAAATCACACCAGAAATTCATCGAAAAGAACCAGCTTCCGTTCACACTGATTGCCGATACGGAACACAAGCTGGTAGAGACTTTCGGTGTATGGGGAGAAAAAAGCATGTACGGACGCAAATACATGGGTACCTTCCGTACCACTTTCATCATTAACGAAGAAGGCATTATCGAACGGATTATTTCTCCTAAAGAAGTAAAGACCAAAGACCATGCCTCACAAATCTTACAGTAATTTATGGCAAAAAAAGACGAATTAGAGTTTGAAGGTGGCATTGAAAATGCCCCGAAACCCAATAACAGCGAAAAGCTGAAAGCCCTGCAGGCCGCCATGGACAAGATTGAAAAGAGTTTTGGAAAAGGCTCTATCATGAAAATGGGCGATGACCACGTGCAGGAAGTAGAAGTCATCCCGACAGGTTCTATCGCCTTGAACGCCGCACTCGGTGTAGGAGGTTATCCGAAAGGACGTATCATCGAAATCTACGGTCCGGAATCATCAGGTAAGACCACACTGGCTATTCATGCCATTGCCGAAGCACAGAGAGCAGGCGGTATTGCTGCTTTCATTGATGCAGAACATGCATTCGACCGTTTCTATGCTGCCAAGTTAGGAGTGGACATCGACAACTTGTGGATTTCACAGCCCGACAACGGTGAACAAGCACTGGAAATTGCCGAACAGCTGATCCGTTCATCGGCCATCGACATCATTGTCATCGACTCTGTAGCTGCCCTGACTCCAAAAGCTGAAATCGAAGGCGACATGGGCGACAACAAGGTAGGTTTGCAAGCCCGCCTGATGTCACAGGCACTGCGTAAGCTGACTTCTGCCATCAGCAAGACCAACACCACTTGTATCTTCATCAACCAGTTGCGTGAGAAAATCGGCGTAATGTTCGGTAACCCCGAAACTACCACCGGTGGTAACGCCCTGAAGTTCTATGCTTCTGTCCGTCTGGACATCCGTCGCGCTACTCAGCTGAAAGACGGCGAAGAAGTCATCGGTAACCAGGTACGTGTCAAAGTTGTAAAGAACAAGGTAGCTCCTCCTTTCCGCAAAGCCGAATTCGACATCATGTTCGGTGAAGGTATCTCTCGCAGCGGTGAAATCATCGACTTGGGAGCAGAATTAGGTATCATCAAGAAGAGCGGTTCATGGTACAGCTACAACGACACCAAACTGGGCCAAGGACGTGATGCGGCCAAACAGTGCATCCAGGATAATCCGGAACTGGCTGATGAACTGGAAAAACTGATTTTTGACGCATTGAAAGACAAGGAATAAACTGATTCTTTATCTATATAGAAAACGGATTCACCATGCTGGAGTTCAGCAGGTGAGTCCGTTTTTTATGCAAGCTAAAATACCCGTCTCCGCATTGTATTCCACATAAAGAAAAAACCACCCCAAGTTTATCTAAAAATCTTACCACACACTCTACGTTTCGCGCAGCAAAAATCTACGTTTCACAATAGGAAAACGTACGTTTCCACCAAGGAAAACATAAGTTTCCCGTTCGGGAAACATAAAAAAGACAAAAGGAAATAAGCATATACGCCACGGCATTCAGCACTTATCAAACGAAGGTTCCCTAACCATGTTTCCTCTTTTCTCAGGCAAGCAATACTCCCAGCGATTTGTCTTATTTTTTCTTTTTCTTTCTTTTTCTTGATAAAAAGCGAGGAAAAATACAGAAAAATACGTTATATTTACCACTGAGAATAAAATAACAGGTAACTAAAAAACAAAACTATGACACTAAAACACTCGCTTTCTTTCATATTTTGCCTGGCTTTTACCACCATCGCAGTTTGGGCGCAGAGTAACAAGTTTTCAAACTCCATCTTCCGCTTTGCCACTCGTGCCGAAGGACAAATGCTGATTACGGAACTGGATGACTATACCCGCAACTGGAACCAGTTTGACATCGACGTACGTCTGCAAAAACCGCAAGGACGCAAATCACAGCTGTTGCAGTTTGCCATGGAACAGACACTCAACTGGAGTGACACTGAAAAAGAGCGTATCAGCAAGGCAATGAAAAGCCTGGATGCAGAAATCAAGAAACAAAGTTACAACCTAGATTTCCCGAAAGAAATCATCTTTGTAAAAACTACCCAGAAAGAAGAAGGTAATGCAGAGGCTTACACTCGCGTAAACTGGATTGCCATCGGCGAACATGCGTTGAAGGAAGCTTCGGATGCAGATTTGAAATACCTTGTAGCCCATGAGTTGTTTCACCTGCTGACACGACAGAATTCCAACTTCAAGAAGGACATTTACAAGGTCATCGGATTCACGGTGATTGAAAAAGAAATTATCTTCCCGTCCGATTTGGCAGAAATTCGTATTTCCAATCCGGACATCAGCCGATATGACAGTTACGGCACGTTTACCATCGGCGGACAGAAGCAATACTGCACCATGGTGATTTATACCGACAGACCTTATGACGGAAAAACGCTCTTCGACTACCTGAAAGTGGGACTTGTACCTTTGAACGGTGATTTTGTTCCTGTTCAGAAGGCTGGAAAGACAATCATTTATGCACTGGATGAAGCGGAAGATTTCTACACACAAGTAGGAAAGAACACCAACTATCTCATTCATCCAGAAGAAATCATGGCAGACAACTTTGCCTTCACACTGATTGGCAAGAAGGACCTTGCTAATCCGGAAATAATCCAGAATGTACAGAAAGTGCTGAAGGCCAAAAACCGATAAACAATCTACTTTCACAGATATAAAAAAAGTCAGGCAACCACTTGATGTGACCCCCAAAAGTTGGACGGTTTAACATTATATT